>Ga0265327_10000041_pt1 | contig 288506 bp, 266 predicted proteins | sample 41621metaG_FD_202089 | JGI IMG/M metagenome (GOLD analysis project Ga0265327, IMG submission 202089) | Rhizosphere microbial communities from Carex aquatilis grown in University of Washington, Seatle, WA, United States - 4-16-21 metaG | ecosystem: Host-associated > Plants > Roots >...
AGGACGACAACCCGGGCTTTGGACATCCTCCAGGAGGGTCACCTATGTCCCGACTCATCAACCACGAACTGGATGTCACCTATGTCGCGACTCATGGGTCACCTATGTCGTGAACTCACACACCCCCTCGCGCACTCACGTTCTTTCACGGCTCTTTGACGAATCCGCGCCGCTTGTGTAGATCCGCGCCGCCTACAACCGGCGCGGATCTACGAAAACGGCGCGGATTTCCGGAATCAGGGTGTCGGTCCGGGATCCTGTTTGGCCAGCTTGGCGTGTTCCTTGTGCTGCTTGAGCGCGATGCCGCGGCGGCGGAAGCGCCAGAAGTAGAAGATGACCACCGCCCCGATGAGGGCCGCGATGACAACACCCCATACGGTGGCGGCCCGGAATCCGGGACCTTCGATGTCGAGGGTCCGCTGGCCGGCGTGGGCGGCGTTGTTGGTGCCGATGGCGATGCCGAGCGTCAGAAGATTCGGGATCGCGACGATGATCGCCAATACCACCGCGATGATGCTCGGCCATTTCTGCAGCCGCCACCGGCCGAAGAACGGGGATGCCAAGAGCAGCAACGGAATAAAGGTACAGAGGAACCCGATCACCAGGCCGATGATCACGCCGCGACTCATCGATCCATCCACCCAGCCACCGACCCGATGCGACCACCAGCGGGGGAGATAGGCACGCAGGATGAGGACGACGATGATCAGCACGGCCAGCGCGGCGATCCACAGCCCGGCCTTCTTCGCCCAGCTTCCTGCGCGGTCGGACGCGGACGCTCCGCCACCCGTCTGGCCGCTGTTGGGATCCGGTGTCTGCTGGTCGCCGCGAGGTTTACCCATATCAGGAGCCTATTGCCGATCGCCGATACTCGCTCGCGAAATCGGTCCGACGTGTCCCGTGTATCACTGAGACGATTCGAGTATCATGTCTCACATATAACGAGACAAAGGAGTCTTGATGACGTCATTGGCCCACGCGGGTGCAGACGCCGACCTCGCATCGGATCTGCGTGATGCTGGACGGCTGCGGATCGATTCGCTGGTCGACCTGTCGACCTGGACCTGGCCCTGGCTGCCGGCCGCCAACGTGGTGATGCAGCTGGCCCATCCCGGTGTCGGCTACGGCGTCTACGAGAGCCCGGTGAAGTCGGGCCGCGCCGACCTGCGGCCGATCAAGCGGGGCCGCACCACCGCGCTGTATCTCGCCGTCGCGACCATGGGGACCGACGCGGACAAGAAGTTCGTCCACGATGAGGTCTACAAGATCCACGCGAAGGTGTTCTCCGGAGAGAAGAGTCCGGTTCGCTACAGCGGCAATGCGATTCCGCTGCAGCGCTGGGTCGCGCTGTGCCTGGTGCGCTACTTCATCGACCAGTACGAGAGTGTGCACGGTCCGCTGAGTATCGCCGACAAAGACCGTGTCATCGAGGTCGCGGCGCCGCTGGCCACCACGCTCAATGTGCCGGCCAAGGCGTGGCCGGCCAGTTGGGGCGACTATGAGGCCGAATTCGCCAAGGGGTTGGCCGATGTGCGGATCGATCCACCGGTGCGGCAGTACCTGCAGGAGCTGTCGACGTTCCGGGTTCTCGAGGTGCGTGCCGGAAAGCTGGGGATCGCCGTCTCGAAGGTCGTTGGTCCCTGGAACCTTGCGGTGACCAAACATGGTGTGCCGCAAGAGGTCCGCGATGCGATGGGCTGGACGATCACGCCCGGCGATCGTCGTCGGTACGAGCTGATCCGCAAGGCGGCTCGGGTCGGCGACAAGCTGCTGCCGCGGTCGTTGCGCGGCTTGTACACCGTCTACCTGTGGGACCTACGGGTCCGGCGCCGGCTCGGCTTGTCGGTGTACTGAGTACAGACAGACCAAGCGCCCCCGAGCGAAAGACTCGGGGGCGCTTGGCGTTTGACCGGAATTACTTTTGGTAGAGCGCTTCGATCTTGTCGCCGCGCTGCTCATTGATCACGTTGCGCTTCAGCTTGAGCGTCGGCGTCAGCTCGCCCGACTCGATGGTGAAGTCGGCCGCGAGCACATGGAACTTCTTGATGGCCTCCGCATGCGACACAGTTGCATTGGCCGACTCGATGGCCTCGTTCAGCTCGGCCAGCAGCTTCTTGTTGGAAGTCAGCTCCTCGAGGGACGTGGACGAAGGCAGATCGTTGCGTTCGAGCCAGCCGGGAACCGACTCCACGTCGAGCGTCAGCAGCGCGGCGATGAACGGCTTGTTGTCGCCGACCACCAGTGCCTGGCTCACCAGCGGATGCGCCCGGATGGTGTCCTCGAGCTGCGCGGGGGAGACGTTCTTGCCGCCCGCGGTGACGATCAGTTCCTTCTTGCGTCCGGTGATCGACAGGTAGCCGTCATCCAGCTTGCCGATGTCGCCAGTGTGGAACCAGCCGTCCTGCAACGCTTCTGCGGTGGCCGCGTCGTTGTTCCAGTAGCCGTTGAACACGACCGGGCCGCGCAGCAGCACCTCGCCGTCGTCGGCGATGCGGACCGCGTGCCCCGGCAGCGGCCGGCCGACGCTGCCGACCTTCTGCGCGCTCGGGGTGTTGACCGTGACGGCGGCCGTGGTCTCGGTGAGGCCGTAGCCCTCGTAGACCGGTACGCCGACGCCGCGGAAGAAGTGTCCGAGGCGGGCGCCCAGCGGAGCGCCGCCGGAGACCGCGTTCTCGCACCGGCCGCCCAGAGCGACCTTCAGCTTGGAGTAGACCAGCTTGTCGAACAGAGTGTGCTTGAGGTTCAGCACCAGGCCGGCGCCGCCGGTCTCCTGCGCCTTGCTCCATTCGATGGCGGTATCGGCAGCGGCATCGAAGATCTTGCCCTTGCCGCCGTCATGCGCCTTCTGCTTGGCACTGTTGTAGACCTTCTCGAACACGCGCGGCACCGACAGGATGTAGCTGGGCCGGAACTTCGCGAAGTCGTCGAGCAGGTTCGGGATGTCGCTGGTGTGACCGAGCACGACCTGCGCGTCGATCGACGCGACAGCGACGGCACGGGCGAAGACGTGCGCCAGCGGCAGGAACAGCAGCGTCGAGTTGCCCGGCTGCAAGAAATCGCCGAGCGATTCGCGCACCGAGGCGATTTCGGCGAGGAAGTTGGCGTGGGTGAGCACGACACCCTTGGGCTTGCCGGTGGTGCCCGAGGTGTAGATCAGCGTCGCCGGGTCCGACGAGAGTGCGGCAGCGCGGCGGACTTCGAGCTCGGCGTCGTCCACGTCCTTGCCGGCGGTGACCAACTGGTCGATCGCGCCGGAATCGATGACGAGCGTCTCCTTGAGCTCCGGTGCGCCGTCGATCACCGAGCCGTGCTCGGTGCGCTGGTCGTCGTTCTCGATGACGAGCAGCTTGGTGCCGGAGTTCTCCAGGATCCACTTGACCTGGTCGGACGAGCTGGTCTCGTAGATCGCGACGGTCGTGCCACCCGCGCGCCAAATGGCGAAGTCGACGACGGTCCACTCGTAGCGGGTGGAGGACAGGATCGCGACCCGGTCGCCCCGCTCGACGCCTTTGGCGATCAGGCCCTTCGCGACGGCGTCCACCTCGTCGACGAAGGTCTTGGAGCTGACATTGCTCCAGCCGCCGGCGTCGCGCCGCTTGAACAGCGGGGCGTTGGGCGCCTGCTCGCGATGCCGCAGCGCGGTGTCGATGATCGACGCCTTCTCGGGCACGTCGTAGTCGAACGGGGTGGAGCGTTCTTGCACGGGATCCTCCTGAACGACCGGACAATGGGAGGCCGATCGTGACAACGTTAAATGTGTGAGTTAGGTTACCTGCCCTCGTGGAGTGGGGTGCGGGCGGACCAGAGACCGTCGTCGGCGAACTGTTTGTGCTGCGGCAACGAATAGGGAAACCGGCATAATCCCAGTACAGTGAGGGCGTTATGACGAGAACCGAAGCCCCCGCCGATGACAGCTCGGACGACGACCAACAGGTGTCATTCGCCGACCTCGGATTCGACAGCCGAGTCCTGCAGTCCCTGACGGAGGTGGGGTATGAGACCCCGTCGCCGATCCAGGCGGCCACCATCCCGCCACTCCTGGAGGGCCGCGACGTCGTCGGTCTCGCCCAGACCGGAACCGGTAAGACCGCGGCCTTCGCGATCCCGATCCTGTCCGGCATCGACACCGACGCCCGCAAGCCACAGGCACTGATCCTGGCGCCGACCCGTGAGCTGGCGTTGCAGGTGTCCGAGGCATTCGGCAAGTACGCGGCGCATCTGCCGGGCGTCAAGGTACTGCCGATCTACGGCGGCCAGAGCTACGGCGTGCAGCTGTCGGGGCTGCGGCGCGGGGCGAACGTGATCGTCGGTACGCCGGGCCGGGTGATCGACCATCTCGACAAGGGCACGCTCGACCTGTCGGATCTGCAGTACCTCGTTCTCGACGAGGCCGACGAGATGTTGACGATGGGCTTCGCGGAGGACGTCGAGCGGATCCTCGCCGACACTCCGGATTCCAAGCAGGTGGCGCTGTTCTCGGCCACGATGCCCAAGGCGATCGGGCGGTTGGCGCAGAAGTACCTGAATAACCCGGTCGAGGTCAAGGTCAAGTCGAAAACCGCTACCGCGCAGAACATCTCGCAGCGGTACCTGCAGGTCTCGCACCGCAACAAACTCGATGCGCTGACGCGGGTGCTCGAGGTCGAGCAGTTCGACGCGATGATCGTGTTCGTCCGTACCAAGTCGGCTACCGAAGAACTGGCCGAGCGGCTTCGGTCGCGCGGACTGTCGGCCATCGCGATCAACGGCGACATGGTGCAGGCACAGCGCGAGCGCACCATCAACAACTTCAAGGACGGGACGATCGACATCCTGGTCGCGACGGACGTCGCGGCCCGCGGTCTGGACGTCGACCGGATCAGTCACGTCGTCAACTACGACATCCCGCACGACACCGAGTCGTACGTGCACCGCATCGGCCGTACCGGCCGTGCGGGGCGCTCGGGCAACGCGTTGCTGTTCGTTTCGCCCCGTGAGCGGCATCTGCTGCGGGCCATCGAGAAGGCGACCCGCCAGCCGCTGGACGAGATCGGCCTGCCGTCCGTCGAGGACGTCAACGCGCAGCGAGTGGCGCGCTTCGCCGAATCGATCACGGAGAATCTGGCGTCCGATCACCTCGCCACCTTCCGTCAGCTGGTGGAGAACTATGCCGCCGAACACGACGTCACGATGGCTGATGTCGCGGCCGCGCTGGCGTTGGAGACCCGCGACGGCGGTTTCCTGATGGATCCGGACCCGCCGGAGGGGCAGCGACGCGATCGTGACCGGGATCGGCCGGAGCGCGGCGGCCGTGACCGGGATCGCGGCTCACGTGGCGGCCGCGGTGGTGACCTCGCGACCTATCGGATCGCGGTGGGCAGACGCAACCGCGTCACGCCTGGAGCGATCGTCGGCGCCATCGCCAACGAGGGCGGCCTGTCTCGGGGCGACTTCGGCCACATCAGCATTCGCGATGACTTCAGCCTGGTGGAATTGCCGGCCGACCTGGGGCGCGAGACGATGAGCGCGCTGCGGAGCACTCGGATCGGCGGCGTGCCGATCGGATTGCGGCGCGACGACGGCGCGCCCCAGCACCGTTCGGCGGCGCGCGGGGGGCAGCACGGCGGCCGCTCGGGTGGCAAGCACAGTCACGGCGGCGATGCTCGTCGCGGCGGCCGTAAGGTGGCCGGTCGGGGACGCTAGGCGTGCGCGATCTGCAGTTTGGGGCACAATACGTATAAACCTGCAGCTTAGATAGAGCATCCTGGGCAGGTCGAATATGTGTGCCGTGGGCAAAGAGGAACCTGAATGACCGAAACGGGCAGTACTGGCGCTACCGCCGACGACGGACGTCGCTCCAGGGTCATCCGTCTCCTGCAGTTCCTGCATGAGCTGGTGCGGGCCAAGTCGACGGTCGTCCGCAACGTCGACGAACACGAGGGGATCGTGTGGCTCGACGGATCAGTCTCGGGCGCTGTCGCCGACCGGGCAGCGGTACCCGGTGAGGTGCTCCTGCAGCTCGACTCGGCCTCCCTTGATCGTGCGGCCTACAGCCGGCTGGCTCAGCTGATCGATGAGCTGTCCGAGCGTCCCGAGAGTCTGGAACTGGTACTCGCCAGCGGTCTGCTGACCGCCGGCGACGATCTCCGCGAGCACGTGATCTGCCAGCAGGTCGTCGCCGAGCATGATCACAGCGCCGAGGTCATCCGCGTGCGCCTGGCCGCCGACTCGCAGCCGGAGCTGCAGGATTCGTTGCTGCTCACCGGTCTCGATGGATTCGATCTGAGTACCTCTGCGGCACTGCAGGATTCGTTGGCATCGCTCCCGTCCGCAGTGTCGCCGGACGTCGACGACTTCCTCTCCGGCTGGAAGTCGGACGTCGTCGGCATCAAAGCGAAGGTCGAATTGCAGCCCGCGCTGGTGCTGCGCAAGCGCGGCGCCGCAGCACTGCTCGAGTACTACGAGGCGATGATCGCGTCGGTGCGCGATGAATCCACCGAGGTACCCATCGGTCTGGCACAGCTGATCGAGCCCGTCGAGTCGTCGGAGCGGATCGCGCGCCTGGCCGCCAGCGGGGCGATGACCGCCGAGGAACTTGTCGAAGACGCGTTGTACCCGTTGGCGTCGAACGTCGAACAGCGCGACATCCTTGCGCAGCTCGGCCTCGACAGCGGCGTCGTCGTGGAAGGTCCGCCCGGCACCGGCAAGACCCACACCATCGCGAACCTGATGTCGGCGTTGCTGGCAAAGGGGCAGCGAGTCCTCGTCGTCAGCGAGAAGGCGCAGGCACTGCATGTGCTGCGCGACAAGATGCCCGAGGAGCTGCGGCAGCTCGCAGTGTCGATCACCGAGGTGACCAAGGACGGTTCGCAATCGCTCATCGAGAGCGTCGAGGCGATCGCCACCCGTAAGGCCACGTTCCAGCCGCGGGTCGCGACCTCCGAGATCCGCAACCTGCGGTCCAAGCGGGACCAGGCGCGGGCCAAGCGGGAGCAGACGCTGCGCGAGATCTGGCAGCTGCGCGAATCGGAGACCGAGAAGCACGAGTGGGTGTCGACCGGATACAGCGGCACCGCGGCCGAGATCGTTCGTCAGGTCAATTCGCTTGCCCCTGAATGCGACTGGATTCCGGGACCGCTGGAATCGCCGCTGCCGCCGCTCGACGCCGAAGAATTCGACCGGTTGCTCACCCTGTTGCGTGATCGTGGCGAGGGCTGGGATCGCCGGCTCGGCCAGAATCTGCCGGACCTGGAAGCGATCCTGCCGGACGCGGTGGAGCTGGGCGCCGTCTGCCAGCGTGTGCGCAACAAGCCCCACGAAGAGATGATCGGCAATGGATCGCTGCTGGCGATCCTGTCAGACGTCGATTCGGCGCGGCTGCTGTCGATCAAGACGCGCTGCGACCGGCTGGCCGCAGCGGTCCGGGAAGTCCGCAGCTATCCGCCCGAGATGCAGCAGATGGCCGAACGCCTGCTGTCCGGCGAGGCGGCATACCTGTGGAATCGGGTCACCCAGCTCTCGACAGTGATCGACGAGGCGACGGTGAACGACCGGCAGATCGGCACGCACCGCATCGAGGTGTCCGGCGAAGACGCCGCGGCCGCATCTACCTATGACGAGGCCGCGAGCTTCCTCGACGGCGGCGGAAAGTGGCGCGGTCGCTTCCGGAAGTCGAACGAGCAGAAGGCCGTTGAGGCGCTGAGTGTGTCGGCCACGGTCGACGGGCGCCCGCCGCTGGATGCGGCATCGATGCGGCTCGTGGCCGATCACCTGCGGGTGCGCGACGCCGTGACACAGGCGCGGGAGATCCTGGCGGATGTCGATATCAACATCGACACCAGTGGATCGCGTGCGGCACAGGTCAATCGGTTGGTGCAGCTGGATGAGCAGCTGGCCTGGATGTCCGAATTGCTGACCGGCCGTGATGCTTTGGTCCGCGAGCTCGGGCAGATCAGCCCCGGTGGCCCGCGGCCGAAGAGCATCGACGAGGTCGAAGAAGTGGCCCGCCAGGCCGGTGCGATCGCCGCCGCCAACGACGGACAGCTGGCACAGAATCAGCTCGACGCGTTGTCGCGTACGGTTTCCGCAGAGGTCGAGAAGGGCCCCTCACCCGAAGGCGACGCACTGTTGGCGGCCCTCGCGTCGGCCGATGGAGCTGCCATTCTCGATGCCCGTCGGTCCTGGAATTCGGCTCGAACACAACGAGATTCGCAAGGCGTGCTCGACCTGCTGGAACTGCGCCTGCGGCAGAGGGCGCCGGAATTCCAGAGTCTCCTCAGCGCGACCGCCGAGGAGAAGATCTGGGACGCCCGGTTGCGCGACATCGAGACCGCGTGGGCGTGGCGTCGTGCATACGAGTGGGCGGAGCGTCGTTCCGATCCAGCGCACGAGGCGCGGTTGGAGGCCGAGCTCGACGCCGTCGAGACGGACATCGCCCACTTCACCGCGCAGCTCGCCGCGGCGTGCGCCTGGCGTGAGTGCCTGGAGCAGATGACGGTCAGCCAGGTGCAGGCGTTGCAGTCGTACCGCGACCACATCACCAACCTCGGCAAGGGGTCGGGCCGGCACGCCGAGCGTTTCCGGCGTGCGGCGCGGTCGGCGATGAGTCAGGCCCAGACATCGGTGCCGTCCTGGATCATGCCGATCTCCCAGGTGCTGTCGTCGATTCCGCCGGAGATGAACTCGTTCGATGTCGTGATCGTCGACGAGGCCAGCCAGGCCGACATCAGCAGCCTGTTCCTGTTGTGGCTCGCGCCGCGCGTGATCGTCGTGGGTGACGATCGGCAGTGTGCGCCAGGCGGATTCGGCGGCGCCGGAATGGACGAGGTATTCGCCAAGCTCGACACCTACCTGTACGACATCCCGCAGTACATGCGGGACAGTCTGACGCCGCGATCCAGCCTGTTCTCCATGCTGCGCACCCGATTCGGCCACGTGGTGGGCTTGCGGGAGCATTTCCGGTCGATGCCGGAGATCATCGAATACTCGTCGCAGCAGTTCTATCCGGATGCGCCGCTCGTGCCGATGCGGCAGTTCGGTTCGGACCGGTTGCCGCCGTTGAAGACGGTGTCGGTGGCTGGTACGACAACCGAAGGCAGCGGCGCATCGCTGGTGAACATCGGCGAGGCCGATGCGCTGGTCGCCGCAGTCAAGGAATGCGCTGCGGATCCGCGTTACGACGGATTGACCTTCGGCGTTGTGGTGCTCCAGGGGCAGCGGCAGGTCGATGTCATCTACCAGCGGCTGCGTGAGGAACTCGATGCCGAGGCGTGGGCGGAGCGGCATCTGCGCATCGGGACGCCACCGGACTTCCAGGGCGACGAACGCCATGTCATCTTCCTATCGATGGTCACCGGACCGGACCACAATCTGAAAGCCTTGTCGCGCAGCGAGTCTCAGCGGCGGTTCAATGTCGCGGCCTCCCGTGCAATGGATCAGCTGTGGCTGTTCCACTCGGTCTCGGCCGATCAGCTCAAGCAGACGGATCTGCGCTACTCGCTGTTGACGTACATGCAGAAGACCGAGGGCGCGCTGGTCACACCGATGCCGCAGGACGTGCCGATCGACGAGCGGACCGAGCCGTTCGACAGCATCTTCGAGCAGCGGATCTTCCGCGATCTGGCTGATCGTGGATTCCACGTCAATCCCAAGATGCAGGTCAACAACCGCACCATCGACTTGGTCGTCACCGGGTCGGATGCCCGACTGGCCGTGGAGTGCGACGGTGACGAGTTCACCAGCACCCCGGAGCAGGCCCGTGCCGACATGGAGCGCGAGCGTGAGCTGCGCCGGTGCGGCTGGCGATTCTGGCGGGTTCGCGAATCCGAATACCTGCTGGAGCCGGCCAAGGCGATGTCCGGGCTCTGGGACGAACTCGAGGCACGCGGCGTCAAGCCCGGGTCGATCGATGAGTCGGCCGCGGCCGCGGCCGAGCCGTGGACCCCGATCCCGCTGACCGGCGGCGAATAGCCGGTCAGCGCCGCCAGCAGTTGGCCATCGCCGTCGCGCTCGGTTTGAGTCGCGGCCGGAGCATCGAACCGAGGCCCGGTGCTATCGACCTTCGACGGCTGCACCGAGCGCTACCCGCAACCGTTCCGCGGTCGTATCTGCGGCCGAGTCGCGGCGCAGCAGCATTCCCTTCGCCAGGTTGATGCGGTCCCCGTGCCGGCGCGGCACCACATGGATGTGGCTGTGGAACACGGTCTGGAAGGCGGCCCGGCCGTCGTTGATTATCAGGTTGGCGCCGTCGGCGTCGATGGGGGCGCGGCGCATCGCCGTACCGATCCGCTGCGCGGCCGCGAACATCTTGGCCCCCAGTTCCGCGGGCAGTTCGCCCAGGTCGGCGTGATGCTCTCGAGGGATTACCAACGTGTGCCCCGGCCGAATGGGCCGGATATCGAGAAACGCAACCACATCGTCGTCGGAATACACGATGCGCGCGGGTGCGGAACCGTCGGCTATCGCGCAGAACACGCAGTTCTTCATGGCTTCACAGCGTACTGACGACCGCCCGGCGGCCCATCCGGATAGATGCGACACCCGATGTAGCCCATTTCACACAATTTTCTTCGAATCGAGACCAAGACGGCTGCGCGCGCGGGTCGAGCATCGCCAGTTGTGTCTCCACCAGCGCAGACGATGGCCGTGCGGGGGTGATGGCGCAGTGGTGGAGAACGCCCACGTCAGGTTACCCGCGGGTATACCCACGGGTCACTTAAGAACATGAGGAAAACCTCACTTTTCTGTGTAACCATGATCGGGTGCGAAGACCGGCACGTCGGTTTCGCATCCGAAAACTTAAGTGCAGTAACGGCGTTCATTGCGTCATTACCGCGTTGCCGCAATTGCGGCGATGATCGGCTCCGCCACGAGCGGTGCTCCAACCGACACATGGGAGACATGCGTGACCATCCACGAGTACCGGCTCGGCACCCACCGCCACGGCGACGACACCGGCGATGACGCGACGCTGGTCGGCCGTCTGGAGTCCGGGCAGCTGTACGCGGTGACGTTCGGCGGTCAGGGCGTGCCCTGGCTGGCCCCGCTGGCCGAGCTGGTCACCGATGCTGATCTGGACCGCGAACTCCGGGCCCTGGTTGACGCGGCCGAGCAGTTGCTGGAGCCGGTCGCTGATCGACTGGCGCCCGCCCGCCCGGCCGGGTTCGCCCCGCTGGAATGGGTGCGGGCGCACGCGGCCGCCGACGCTGCCGAGGACCTCGACGACGCCGCCGCCGGGGACTCGGCCGTGCCCAGCGACGCCGTTCTGACTTCCGCCGCGGTCTCGGTGCCGGGCATCGTGCTGACCCAGCTGGCCGCCGTGCGTGCACTGCGCAAACAGGGCATCGACTTCGCCGCGACCCCGCCGGTGCGCATCGTCGGGCATTCGCAGGGTGTACTCGCGGCTGCGGCGCTGTCCGCTGCCGCGTTGGCCGATGGAACCGAGGATGTGGGCGAGGGTGCCGTTTTGGCCTTCGCTCAGCTGATCGGTGCCGCCGGCGCGATCGTCGCCGGGCGTACCGGCCTGATCGCCGGGGCCGACGGCAGTCCGATGCTGTCGGTGACGAACATCGACCCGCAACGCATGTCGGCGATTCTCGACGAGTACCGGGAGACGCTCGCCGAGCACGAGCGCCCCTTCGCCCCTGTTCTGTCGATCCGCAACGGTCGCCGGTCGGTCGTACTGTCCGGGCGGCCGCACCAGCTGCGCGCGGTCCAGCGGCTCTGCGAACGGATCGCCGAGTCCGAGGCCGACGAGCGCACCCGCAAACTGACCGGCGGTGCGCCGCTGAACCCGACTTTCGATGACCTTGACGTGGCGATCGGCTTCCATCATCCGGCGCTGGCTCCGGCAGTCGAGCTGGCTCTCGAGTGGGCCGGACGACTCGGACCGGATGCCGAGCGCGCCCGAGAGGGTGCGGCGGCGGTGCTCGTGGACCCGGTCGACTGGCCCGCCGCGATCGATTCCGTCGTGGACGCCGGCGCGGCCTGGCTGCTCGACCTGGGCCCGGGCGATGTCGCCAGCCGGTTGTCGACCCCGCTGCTGCGGGGCCGTGCCGTGGGGCATATCGCCGCGGCACTGCGTGGTGGCCAGCGAAACCTGTTCTCGCCCGGTGGAATTCCGGATGTGCAGGCCGGCTGGTCGACGCACCGTCCGCAGTTGATCGAGCTGCCCGACGGCCGTCGGGTCGTCGACACCGCCTTCACCCGGCTCACCGGTCGCTCACCGATCCTGCTGGCCGGTATGACGCCGACCACCGTGGATCCGGAGATCGTCGCTGCGGCCGCCAACGGCGGCCACTGGGCGGAGCTGGCCGGCGGCGGTCAGGTCACCGAGGCGATCTTCGCCGAGAACCTGGCCAAGCTCGACGAGCTGCTGGAGCCGGGCCGTCAGGCACAGTTCAACGCGCTGTACCTGGACCCGTACCTGTGGAAGTTGCAGCTCGGCGCCACCCGCCTGGTGCAGAAGGCCCGCGCGGCCGGCGCCCCGCTGGACGGTGTCATCGTCACCGCCGGAATCCCGGAGCTGGACGAGGCCGTCGAGCTGATCGGTGAACTTGCCGAAGCAGGATTCCCTTATATCGCTTTCAAGCCCGGAACCGTCGAGCAGATCCGTGCGGTCGTCCGCATCGCTGCCGAGGTGCCGCAGTTCCCGGTCATCGTGCATGTCGAGGGCGGCCGCGCCGGTGGTCACCACTCGTGGGAGGACCTCGACGATCTACTGCTGTCGACCTATGCCGAGCTGCGCGCACGCGACAACGCGATCGTCTGTGTGGGAGGCGGCATCGGTACGCCGGAGCGCGCCAGCGCGTACCTGACCGGTGCATGGTCGACCGAACACGGTTATCCCGCAATGCCGTTGGACGGCATCCTGGTCGGCACCGCGGCCATGGCCACCCTCGAGGCCACGACGGCCCCCGAGGTAAAGCAGCTGCTCGTCGACACCCCCGGACACCCGGAGTGGATCGGCGCCGGACACGCCAACGGCGGAATGGCCTCGGGCCGTAGCCAGCTCGGCGCCGACATCCACGAGATCGACAACGCGGCCTCGACCGCCGGTCGGTTGCTGGACGAGGTCGCCGGCGACGCCGATGCGGTGGCGGCCCGTCGTGGCGAGGTGATCGCCGCGATCGCCGGAACCGCGAAGCCGTACTTCGGTGACGTCGTGACCATGACCTACCGCGAATGGCTGCAGCGCTACCTCGAGCTATCGGTGGACTTCCGTGCCGCGAAGGTCAATTGGACCGATGTGACCTGGGAGGACCGCTTCGTATCGATGATCGAGCGGGCGCAGGCTCGCCTGCATCCGGTCGACCGCGGCCCGATCGACGCTCTCGTGACCCGCGAGGAGATCATCGCCGACCCGACCGCTGCGGTCGAGGCGATCGCCGCGGCGTACCCCGAGATCGACAGCGACATCCTGCATCCCGCCGACGTCGCCTTCTTCCTGGAGCTGTGCCGCACGCCCGGCAAGCCGGTCAACTTCGTACCCGTCATCGACAAGGACGTCCGTCGGTGGTGGCGCAGCGATTCGCTGTGGCAGGCGCACGACGACCGCTACCCGGCCGATGCCGTGTGCATCATCCCCGGCCCGGTGGCCGTCGCCGGTATCACCCGTGTCGACGAGCCGGTCGCCGAGCTGCTCGACCGCTTCGAAGCACGGATCGTCGCGGATCTGACCGCGGGTGGCGTATCGGCCGCGGCCGCCGGTGCGCGCCGGCTGGCCGGCACCCCGGACGGCGGCGTGCTGCGGCTGGCCACCCTTGCCGACCACGTGCAGTGGGCCGGCCGGATGGTGCCCAATCCGGTTGTTCTACTGGGTGATCGGGATAAGTGGCGCTTCCTCGGGGAGGACCGTGGCGAACACGATCCGACCGGTGCCGTGCTCGAGCGTGATGGCGACACCGTGGTGCTGCGTGCGCCCATCGGTCGCAGTGAACTGGCGCTGTCGATGGAGATCGACGAGTCCGCGATCGACGGCGGCGCGCCCCGCGTCAGCGCCGATGCGGCCGCGGACGCGATGCGGACGCTGCTGACCATCGCGGGCGGCGGCGACCTGCCGGCGACAAACAATGGCGTGGCCACCCTCACCGCAGAGGTCACCCCCGAGATCGTCGCCGACCATGCCGCGGTCACCACTTTCTCGTTCCCGCAACGTCTTACGGCGTCGGTGCCGCAGGGCGGTACCGGCTTCATCAACCCGGACGCGGTGCTGGGCCTGGCCTGGCCGGCGATCTTCGCGGTGATCGGTTCGGCCCAGGCCGCCGACGGCACCCCGTTGCTGGAGGGCCTGCTCGACCTGGTCCATCTCGACCACGCCGCCCGCATTGTGAATGCGGTTCCGGTCGCCGGCGCACAGGTGGCGATCGCCGCCGAGGTGCAGTCGGTCGACGATGCCGATCTCGGTCGAGTCGTGACCGTGGATGTCACGGTGAGCGAGGCCGGCACCAACGTGAACGGTTCCGAGCCGCGGGATCTTGCGGTCTTCACCGAGCGCTTCGCGGTCCTGGGTCGCGGCGGCGGTGAGGCTCTGGCCGATCCGGTGCGCGCCGGTGGCGCAGTGAGCGCCGATGCCACGGACACCACGCGCCGGAAGCTGCGCGTCGCGTCGATCACCGCGCCGGACTTCATGGGCGGGTTCGCAGCCGTGTCCGGCGACCACAACCCGATCCACACCGATGCCGTCGCCGCCAAGATGGCCGGGCTCGGCAGGCCGATCGCGCACGGCATGTGGCTGTCCGCGGCCGCGCAGCACGTCGCGACGTCGGTCGATTCCGTCGAGCCGATTCCGGTTCCGCGGGCACTGACGGGCTGGACGGCCCGCTTCACCGGGATGGTGCGTCTGGGCGACCAGATCGACATCCGGGTCGACCGGGTCGGCCGTGACGACGGCGGCGACGTCATCGAGGTGACCGCCAAGGTCGGCGACAATCTGGTGATGGCCGCGACCGGCCGGCTGGCCGCGCCGAAGACCGTCTACGCGTTCCCGGGTCAGGGAATCCAGAGCAAGGGCATGGGCCTGGACGCGCGTGCGTCGTCGGCTGCCGCCCGCGACGTGTGGGACCGCGCGGACACGCATACCCGTGAGGCACTCGGCTTCTCGATCCTGGCGGTCGTGCGGGACAACCCGACCACGCTGACCATCGGCGACACCGTCTACCACCACCCGGACGGCGTGCTGTTCCTGACGCAGTTCACCCAGGTCGCGATGGCGACACTCGGCGTCGCACAGATCGCCGAGCTCAAGGAGAGCGGTGCGTTCGTCGACGGTGCCATCACCTGTGGCCACTCCGTCGGCGAGTACAACGCGCTCGCCGCATGTGCGGGTGTGCTGCCGCTGAACGCCGTGCTCGAAGTGGTGTTCCAGCGCGGTGAGGCGATGCATCACCTGGTTCCGCGAGACAGCAAGGGCCGCAGCAACTACCGGCTCGCCGCGATCCGGCCGAGCCAGTTCGGAATGTCCGACGACGAGGTCGTCGAGTTCGTCGCCGAACTCGGCCGGAGCGAGGGCGAGTTCCTCGAGGTCGTCAACCTGAACCTGCTGGGATCGCAGTACGCGATCGCCGGTACGGTCGCCGGCCTGGAGCGTCTGGAAGCCGAGATCGACCGGCGCCGTGAAGAATTCGGTGGCAAGCGGGCGTTCATCCTGATTCCGGGCATCGATGTGCCGTTCCACTCGACCGTGCTGCGCGACGGCGTGCCGGAGTTCCGGCACCGGCTCGAGGAGCTGCTGCCGGAGACCCTCGACCCGGAGATCCTGGTCGGGCGGTACATCCCGAACCTGGTTCCGCGTCTGTTCAACCTCAGCCGTGAGTACGTGCAGGAGGTCGCCGATCTCGTTCCGTCGGAGCCGCTCAACGAAGTGCTGGCGGAGTGGGACAGTTGGGCAGCCCGGCCGGCCGCGCTGACCCGCGTACTGCTGATCGAGCTGCTGGCCTGGCAGTTCGCCAGCCCGGTGCGCTGGATCGAGACGCAGGATCTGCTGTTCACCCCGGTCGAGCGTGGCGGGCTCGGTGTCGAGCGGATCGTCGAGGTCGGCGTGCAGTCGGCGCCGACGCTGGCCGGTCTCGCAACCAACACGCTGAAGCTGCCCGGCTACTCCGACGCGCGCGTGCAGGTGCTGAACCTGCAGCGTGACTCGGCCGTGGTCCTCTCCGACGATGCCGACTTGGATATCGACGACGACGAGGTCGTGGGAGCCGTCGAGGCTCCGGCAGCCGCCGCGCCTGCGACACCGGTTGCGGCCGCTCCCGCGGCTCCGGCCGCGGACCCGAGCGCACCGCGTCCGGCGGACATCCCGTTCACGCCTGCCGATGCTGTCAAGACGGTCATTGCCCAGTGGACCAAGATCCGCCTGGACCAGATCGGCCCGGCCGACACGATCGAGGCACTGTGCGACGGCGTCTCGTCGCGGCGGAACCAGCTGCTGCTGGACGTCGGCACCGAGCTCGGCCTGGGCGCCATCGATGGCGCCGCGGAGGCCGACATGGGTGCGCTGTCCGGCACGGTCAACGCGCTGGCTCGCGGCTACAAGCCATTCGGCGCGGTCCTCACCGATGCGGTCGGCGATCAGCTTCGTAAGGTGTTCGGCCCCAAGGGTAAGCGTCCCGCCTATGTTGCCGAGCGGGTCACCTCGGTGTGGGAGCTCGAAGCCGGCTGGGCGCAGCATGCGTCGGCCGTGATCGCTCTCGAGACACGTGACGGCGCGAGCGTGCGCGGCGGCGATCTCAGTTCGCTGGGTGTCGATCTCGCCGACATCGACGGTCTGATCGATGCGGCCGTCGCGAAGGTCGGCGCGGATCGCGGTATCGCCGTGAGCATGCCGGCTGCGGCCGGCAGCGGCGGCGGCACAGTTGATGCTGCGGCCCTCGGCGAACTGACCGAGCAGATCACCGGCCGTGACGGCGCGTTGGCTGCGGCCGCGCACGCGATCCTGGCCAAGCTGGGCCTGGACGCGGCGCCGGCCGATATCGCCGACACCGACGATTCGGATTCGGCCGCAATCGAATTGGTGAGTAGCGAGCTCGGCACCGATTGGCTGCGGGCGGTTGCACCGGCATTCGATGCGCGTCGCGCGGTTCTGCTGGACGATCGCTGGGCCTCCCAGCGTGAGGATCTGGCCCGCCTGTGGCTCGCCGACGAGCACGATATCGATCGCGACCACGAGGACATCACCGCACGGTTCGCCGGCGCGGGCGACGTGGTCGCCGAACACGCGACCTGGTGGCAGGGCAAAGCCCTCGCCGTCGGTGACTCGGTGCGGGCCCGCGTCTACGCCCACATCGCCCATGCCGCAGAGGATCCCGCCGCCGGGCAGTGGACCGGAGAGGTCGCGGTCATCACCGGTGCCAGCGACGGCTCGATCGCCGCGGCGGTCGCCGCGGGCCTGCTGCGTGGCGGCGCCACCGTGGTGGCAACCACCTCGCGGCTCAATGACGAGCGGCTGGCGTTCTTCAAGCAGCTCTATCGCGACAACGCCCGGCACGGGGCGGCGCTGTGGGTGCTGCCGGCGAACATGGCGTCCTACGCGGATGTCGACGCACTGATCGACTGGATCGGCGAAGAGCAGACCGAGAACCAGGGCGGCGCGGCCGTCGTGGTCAAGGGTGAGCTGAAGCCGTCACTGCTGTTCCCGTTCGCCGCGCCGCGCGTGATGGGCGATCTCACCGATGCCGGTCCGCGGGCCGAGCTGGAGATGAAGATCCTGCTGTGGTCGGTGGAGCGCCTCATCGGCGGTCTGTCGAAGATCCATGCGGATCACAACATCTCGGCCAAGCTGCACGTGGTGCTGCCCGGTTCGCCGAACCGCGGCATGTTCGGCGGCGACGGCGCCTACGGCGAGGCGAAGGCCGCGCTCGATGCGCTGGTCACCCGCTGGTCGGCGGAGTCGTCGTGGAACTCGGCCGTCACCATCGCGCATGCACTGATCGGTTGGGTGCGCGGCACCGGCTTGATGGGTCACAACGACCCGATGGTCGAAGCCGTCGAGGCGGCCGGCGTTCGTACCTGGAGCACCGACGAGATGGCGGCCGAGCTGCTGTCGACGTGCTCGCCGGAGTCGCGGACCGAGGCGGCCGACAAGCCGCTGGTCGTAGACCTGACGGCCGGGCTGAGCGCTGCTGAGCTGGATCTGCCCGCACTGATGGCGCAGGCAGCCGAAGCGGCCGAGGAGACTCCGGCTGCGGATGTTGCCGAAACCTCGGTGGAGACGATCGACGCGCTGCCGTCGCCGGCTCGACCGGAATCGGCACTGGCACACAACTGGTCGCAGATCGACGCGGCGCCAGAGGATCTCGTCGTGATCGTCGGTGCCGGCGAGGTCGGGCCGTACGGTTCGTCGCGGACGCGGTTCGAGATGGAGGTCTCCGAAGAACTGTCGGCCGCCGGTGTGGTCGAACTGGCCTGGAATACCGGATTGATCGTGTGGGAGGAGACTCCGAAGCCGGGCTGGTACGACGGCGAGACGGGCGACCCGGTCGCGGAGGCCGAGATCGCCGAGCTCTACCACGATGCGGTCGTGGAACGCTGCGGCATCCGCCGATACGGCGATGACGGTGCGATGGTGGACAATTCGGCGCCACTGCTCGAGTCGGTCTTCCTCGAGGAAGACATGACGTTCTCGGTCGGCTCCGAGTCGGCCGCGCGAGCATTCCTGTCCGCCGAGCCCGGCAACACCAAGATCTTCACCGATCCGGAGTCGGGTGACTGGAAGGTGACTCGTAAGGCGGGCACCCAGATTCGGGTTCCGCGGCGCTTCGAGATGAGCCGTACCGTCGGTGGCCAGATTCCGACCGGCTTCGATCCGACCCGCTGGGGTGTCTCGGCAGATATGGCCGAGTCCATCGACCGGGTCGCACTGTGGAACCTCATTGCGACCGTCGACGCGTTCCTGTCGTCCGGCTTCGAGCCGGCCGAACTGATGCGCTGGGTGCACCCCGGGTTGGTGGCCAACACACAGGGCACCGGCATGGGCGGCATGACCTCGATGCGGTCGCTGTACATCGACACCCTGTTGGGCGAGTCGAAGGCGAACGACATCCTGCAGGAAGCGCTGCCCAATGTGGTTGCCGCCCATGTGGTTCAGTCCTACATCGGTAGCTATGGCGCGATGATCCATCCGGTCGCCGCCTGCGCGACGGCCGCAGTGTCGGTCGAAGAGGGTGTGGACAAGATCAAGCTGGGCAAGGCGCTCTTCGCCGTGGCCGGCGGGTTCGACGACCTGGGCATCGAGGGCATCGTCGGATTCGGCGACATGTCGGCCACGGCCGACTCGGCGACCATGGCCGAGAAGGGGATCGACCCGCGCCGGTTCTCGCGGGCCAACGATCGCCGCCGCGGCGGGTTCGTCGAGTCACAGGGTGGTGGCACCGTGCTGCTGGCCCGTGGTGACGTGGCCGCACAGCTGGGGCTACCGGTCCTCGGTGTGGTGGCCTGGGCGCAGAGCTTCGGCGACGGCGTGCACACGTCGATCCCGGCACCCGGCATCGGTGCCCTGGGTGTCGCACGGGGGCAGGAGAACTCGCCGATCGCCCGCGCGCTGCGGAGCCTCGGCGTGAGCCCCGACGACGTCGCCGTGGTGTCCAAGCACGACACCTCCACGAAGGCCAACGATCCCAACGAGGCCGAGTTGCATGAGCGTCTCGCCGATGCGTTGGGTCGTAGCTCGGGTGCGCCGCTGTTCGTGGTGTCGCAGAAGTCGCTGACCGGCCACGCCAAGGGTGGTGCCGCGGCGTTCCAGCTGATCGGCCTGTGCCAGATGCTGGCGGCCGGCGTGATCCCGCCGAACCGCAGCCTGGATTGCGTCGACGAGGAGATGGCCGAGCATGCCCGGCTGGTGTGGCCGCGACAGGCACTGCATTTCGGCGAGCGGTTCCCGCTCAAGGCCGGTCTGCTGACCAGCCTCGGCTTCGGTCACGTCTCCGGCCTGATCGCGGTCGTGCATCCGGAAGCCTTTGTGGCGAGCCTGGATTCGCAGCAGCGTGACGACTACCGGGCGCGTGCCGCGGAGCGTTCGCGCCTCGGCCGCCAGCGCCTGCTGCAGTCGATGCACGGCGGCGACGCCGCGTACAGCAAGCCGGCATCCGGGCGTCGTCTGCCCGACGCCGACGCGCACGAGGCCGAGGCGCAGATGCTCCTCGACCCGCAGGCGCGGCTCGACACGAAGGACGCCTACCCGGCCGTGACCCGGACGCGGACTCAGTGAGCGTCGTCGGCATCGGGATCGATCTCGTATCGATCCCGATGTTCGCCGAGCAACTACGCCAGCCCGGAACTGCGTTCGCGCAGGGCAACTTCACCGTTGCCGAGCGACGCGATTCGGCGGCGGGAACCGGCCGCGAGACAAGGCATCTCGCGGTTCGGTGGGCGGCGAAGGAAGCGGTGATCAAGGCGTGGTCGACGAGCCGGTACGGTCGATCGCCGGTGTTGAAGACGGTGCCACCGACCGACATCGAGGTCGTGACGGACGCTTGGCGACGTCCAGCGATCCGGTTGTCCGGTGAGATCGCGGAGCATCTGCGCGACTGCATCATTCATCTGTCACTGACACATGACGGTGATACCGCGGGCGCGGTGGCGGTCATCGAGGACTCCAAGTAGACGGCGATCAGATGGGCGATTCGGCAAGGCTGAGGTCGGCCCGCAATAGTGCGGTTCTATGCGGGCCGGCCGAAAACGCAGCCGGTTGTTCATCTGGCGCCGTCTACTAGTCGGTCTCTTCGAGCATCAGGTATCCGCCGAGCATCCGCTTGAGTTCGGCAACCACCCGAGCGTGGTTCTGGCCCTCCCGCACCGAGAAGCTGAGCAGCGAGTAGGCGGTGTGCACGAGCACCTCCGACATCATGTGCCGGCGTCCCCGCTGACTCGGCGTCAGAGGAGACAGGATGCGCGAAACCTGGTCGGCCAGCTCCTTCTCATGGATCGCGGCGGTGGCCCGGGTCGCGGGAGTCGACTGAACGGCCAACCACACCGCGCGGCGCGATGGATCATCACGCCAGAGCCGGGCGAGGTGATCGAGGAACTTCTCGAGCAGTCGCAGCCAGTTCAATGACGGGATCTCGTTCGCGAACGCTTCGAGCTCGCTCTGCACGGCTACGGCGTCCTGCCGGTCGAGCTCGCAGACGATGACGTATTTATTGGCGAAGTACTGATACAACGTGCCGATCGGGACGCCGGCGCGGGCGGCGATCTCTTCGCAGGTCAGCGATTCGAAACCGACCTCGATGAGCAGCTCGCGAGCGGCCGAGAGCATTGCGTCGAACCGCAATTGACTCCGCTGCTGAGTCGGCCGCTTGCGCGGCAGCAGTGGTTCGGCCGTCATTGTCGTGTTTTCCACGGGAGACCCGTCAACTACTCAGACCGACAGGTCCCGCCGGAGCTTGGCCACGTGGCCGGTCGCACGCACGTTGTACTGAGCCACTTCGATCTTGCCGTCGGCGCCGACCACGAAGGTCGAGCGAATGACGCCGGTGACGGTCTTGCCGTACATCTTCTTCTCACCGAACGCGCCCCACGCCGTCAGCGTGGTGCGCTCGGGATCAGACAGAAGGGGAAACGTCAGCTTCTCGTTGTCGCGGAACTTGGCCAGCTTCTCGGGCTTGTCGGGCGATACGCCGATCACGTCGAGTCCGGCGTCGCCGAGCTCGCTGAGGCTGTCGCGGAAGTCGCAGGCCTGCTTGGTGCATCCGGGGGTGCTCGCGGCGGGGTAGAAGTACACGATGACCCGCTTGCCCTTGTAATCCTTCAAGTCGACGATTTTGCCGTCGGCATCGGGCAGTCGCAGTTTCGGAGCCTTGTCGCCGGGTTCGAGCCGCAAGTTGTCGGTCACCCCGTTCACGCTACGGTAATAGCCTGATCGGTGAGCACGACACTCACTGGTGAAGCAACGATGATGGAGGTCCGGTGGCCCGCGACAGCGAAAACATCGAGCGTGAAATCGAGCAGGCGCGCAACGAACTGGCCCAGAGCCTGGACGCGCTCGCCGTGCGTGCCAATCCGCAACGGCTGGCCGAGGACGCCAAGGCGAGCGCATTGGCGACCTTGAACAAGCCCGTCGTTCGGTATTCACTGGTGGGAGTCGGCGTCGTTGTGATCGCCGTCATCATCAAAAAGGTGGTCAGCTAGGCGGTTGCGCCCGCTGGCCCTCCTGAGAGGAGCCGGCGATGACAGCCGTAGAGAACTCCCCGAGCACCGAGTCCGCCCAACTGCGGCAGGTGGAGGTGCACAATCCCGCCACGGGCGGGCTGGTCGGTACGGTCCCGATCGATTCGGCGGCGACGGTCGCCGCGAAGGTCGCCAAACTCCGTGTCGCGCAGAGCGAATGGGAGGCGATGGGTCCGTCGGGCCGGCGCAGCTGGCTTCTACGATTCCAGGACTGGATCCTCGATCACGCCGAGCACATCGCTGATGTGTTGCAGTCGGAGACCGGCAAGGTACGCACCGAGGCCGTGGTCGAGGCCCCGATGGCGGCCGACCTGTTGAAGTACTGGGCGAACAGCGCAGGCGATTTCCTTGCAGATCGCAACCCGAAACCCCATGCGCCGCTGGGGAAGACGAAGCGATTGACTCAGGTGTACCGGCCGTATCCGGTGATCGGTGTGATCACACCGTGGAATTTCCCGTTCGCGATGCCCGCGCTCGATGTGATCCCCGCGCTGGCGGCGGGTGCGGCCGTCCTCCTCAAACCGTCGGAGGTGACTCCGCTCTCGGCAGTCGAGTTCGTGCGCGGTTGGACCGAGATCGGCGCCCCGTCGGTGCTCGACATCGCCACCGGATACGGCGAGACCGGCGCCGCCGTCGTGGAGAACGCCGACTACGTCCAGTTCACCGGCTCGACCAAGACCGGGCGGATGATCGCGCAGCAGTGCGCGTCCCGGCTCATTCCGTACAGCCTGGAGCTCGGTGGCAAGGACCCTGCGATCGTGCTGGCCGACGCCGATCTCGATCGCGCGGCGAACGGTGTCGCCTGGGGCGGCCTGTTCAACTCCGGTCAGGTGTGCGTCTCGATCGAGCGCGTGTACGTCGAGGAGGCGATACACGACGAGTTCGTGGAGAAACTCGTGGCCAATGTGGAGGCACTGCGTCAGGGCAACGACGATCGCGGCTACAAGTTCGACGTGGGGGCACTTGCCACCGCGACGCAGCGCGACATCGTCAGCAAGCATGTCGACGAGGCGATTGCCGCCGGCGCCGTGGCTCGCACCGGCGCCCGACCGACCGGCGTCGGGACCTTCTACGAGCCGACCGTGTTGACCGGCGTCGATCAGTCGATGTCCTGTATTCGGGAGGAGACGTTCGGTCCGACGATTCCGGTCGTCAAGGTCGCGAATGCCGACGAGGCGGTCCGGTTGGCCAACGACTCGGAGTATGGGCTGTCGGCAACCGTGTGGACAGGCGACCTCGCCCGTGGCGAAGCGATCGCGCGGCGGCTCGAAGCTGGTGCGGTCAACATCAACGACGCGCTGGCCAACCTCTTCAGCTTCGCGTTGCCGATGGGCGGCTGGAAGGAATCGGGAGTCGGCGCCCGCTGGGGCGGAGCCGCCGGAGTTCTCAAATACTGTCGCGTACAGGCAATTACGGCGCCGCGGGTTCCGGTGCAGCAGAAGGAACTCAACTGGTATCCATACTCCAAGCGGAGCAGCAAGATCGCGATGGGCATCATGCGCGCGTCCGCGGCCCGGGGTCTCCGCAAGTTCCGGCGTGGAGGCAAGGGTTAGCGCGCCGGCTCCGATCGAGCCGCCGCGGCGCGCAGGCGGAGGTAGGTCGGGTTCACACGTGACGTCCAGCGCCTCGGCTCAAATCCAACACAGCCAGGTGCCGGTCGGGGATGTCGAGCTGCATGTCGCCGTATGCGGGCAGGGCCCGACCGTCGTGCTCTGCCACGGGTTTCCGGGCCTCTGGTACTCGTGGCGTCATCAACTGCCGGCTCTGGCGGCACAGGGCTATCGGGCGATCGCGCTCGATATGCGCGGATACGGGCAGTCCAGTGCGCCAACCGATCCGGCTGCCTACGACCGGGTGAACACCGTGGCCGACGTCGAAGGCGTGCTCGATGCTTTCGACATCGACCAGGCAGTGTTCGTGGGGCACGATTTCGGCGCACACCTGGTATGGGATCTGCCGGACTGGTTGCCCGAGCGGGTGCGGGGACTGTTCCAGTTGTCGGTGCCGCGGGTGAAGCCGATGCCGATCCGGCCCTCGGACGCATTCAAATACCTGGCGTCGCAACACTTCGTGCACCTGGAGTACTTCCAGGAACCGGGAGTGGCCGAAGCCGAGCTGGATTCACAGCCGCGACGGTTCCTCGCGACGCTGTTCCACGCGCTCAGCGGCGCCAACCGCTATCTGGACTGCTGGCAGCACCCGGCGTTCGTGGAAGGTCGGCGCAACGGTTACCTGGAGGTATTGCCGGAGCCGCCCGCGCTGCCCTGGTCCTGGCTGAACGAGAAGGAACTCGATTACTACGCAACCGAATTCGCCCGCACCGGGTTCACCGGCGGGCTGAACTGGTATCGCGCTGAAGATCGCGTGTGGGAACAGAACGGCGCTCGCGAGCATCGTCCGATCGAGGTGCCGGTCGGATTCATCGCCGGTAGCGCCGATCCGGTCCTGCAGATGCTGGGGGAGCACCCGTTCGAGCAGATGCAGGAGCTGGTTCCGGGGCTGCGAGGCACGGAAATCATCGATGGCGCTGGGCATTTCGTCCAGATGGAGCGCCCGGATGCGGTCACTGCCGCGATGCTGGCGTTCCTGGGTGAGGTACATCGCTGAGTACCGATTTCCTATTCGGGCGTTGCTCCTGTTATCGTTCCTTCTCGCATCGCCTGCGCCATTAGCTCAATTGGCAGAGCAGCTGACTCTTAATCAGCGGGTTCGGGGTTCGAGTCCCTGATGGCGCACCACAGAAGCCGCCCGAGAAATCGGGTGGCTTTTTTCGTTGGCGGATACGTTCCGCGGACGGACGGACCGCATTTAGCAGAGTTCGGTCGGTTCCGGCGGGAGCGACAAGTGTGATGTATTCGAGATCCGGACATTGCCAGGTGAGTACCCTGGTTTGTCGCATTCCGGTTGGGGAGTACCCAGCGTGGGCCACTAGACTGCCGGTGATGTATCAGGTCCGGGGGTACCTGGCGGAGACTTTTGGAGAGAACAGTGCGTTTCGTGGTGAATCATCGTGCGCGCCAGGCCGGTCTGGTCCTGGCAGTGTTCGCGGCCGTCGGCTCCGCCGCGGCGTGCTCGTCGACCAGTTCCTACAGCAACAACATCGATGGTCAGGTGGCATCGCTCGACTCGGTGGTGCAGCCTGATGTCACGGTGAGCGCCCAGGGCAAGGCCCTGTCCAGTGGCGCCGACGACGTCCAGCCCGGTATGCCCCTGGTGGTCAACGCCGACGCCGGCCGACTGACGAACGTGCAGGTCACCAGCGGCTCCGGGGCCCAGGTCAAGGGCGCATTCACGAACAACGGCAAGACCTGGACGAGTTCGGAGCCCTTCGGCTACGGCAAGCAGTACACGGTCAACGCGCAAGCGGCCGGTGTCGGCGGCGAGGCATCGCTCAAGCCGGTCAACTTCACGACGACCGAGCCCAACGGCGTCATCGACGCTGCGCTGTTGCCCGACGCGCAGGCCGATCCGGTCGTCGGCATCGCCCAGCCGGTGGTCGTCAAGTTCGATACTCCGATTCCGAACAAGGCGTTGGCTCAGAGCCTGATCCACATCACTACCAACCCGCCGGTCGAGGGCGCGTTCTACTGGCTCAGTGACTCTGAGGTGCATTGGCGTCCGCAGAACTTCTGGGCACCGGGCACCAAGGTGCACGTCGACCTCAAGACATACGGCCACGACCTCGGCGGCGGCCTCTATGGCGCCGAGGACCAGAGCACCGACTTCACCATCGGTCGGTCGATGATCTTCACCGCCGACGATGACACGCACACGGTCACCGTGACGGAGAACGGCAAGGTCATCCGCACCATGCCGACATCGATGGGCGAGCACACGGCGAGCAACGTCACGCCGAACGGCACCTACATCGTGGGCAATCGTTCCGACAGCATCGTCATGGACTCGTCCACGTATGGACGTCCGGTCGATGGTCCGGGTGGATACAAGGAGACGGTGTATCACGACACCCAGATCTCCTTCAGCGGCATCTACATGCACTACGCGCCCTGGTCGATCGGTTCGCAGGGCTCGGAGGACGTCAGCAACGGCTGCTTGAACCTCAACTACGACAACTCGGTGTGGACGCAGCACAACACGCTGCGCGGCGACCCGGTGATCGTCAAGAACACCCCCGGCCCGATCCTCCCCGGCACCGACGGCCTCGGCGACTGGAACACACCGTGGAACGTCTGGAAAGCCGGTAACGCCAACAGCTGACGGCCATTCGACTGTCATGCGTTCAGCTGACGGTCGGCGACCGGCCGCAATGTGCGGTTTGTCCGATTGACTCGGTACACTCGGCGACATGTTTCGGCGGGTTTTTGTGGGGGCGGCGTCCCTGGTGACGGTGGCGGCCGTGGCTTCGTGTTCGGTGGGCGGCAGCAACAGTTACTCCAGTGAGGTCAACAGCTCCACCCAGCTCGACGAGGTGCTGGTTCCGGGGATCGAGGTCGCCAGCGCCGATCGTGAAGGCAAGCCGGCAGTCGTCAGGGACGGCGCCGTCGGTGTGCAGCCGGGAGCGCCGATCGTCGTGTCGGCGGTGGACGGCCGCCTGACGTCGGTTCGTATAGACAAGGCCGACGGCAGCCCGATGCGGGGAGCGTTCACCGACGGCGGCCGCGTCTGGACCAGCGCGGAACCGTTCGGCTACAACCGGACCTACAGCGTCGTCACCGAGGCCCGCAGCGTCGGCGGTACCGCGCAGTCGCGCACCGAGTTCACCACCAAGGCGCCCAACAACCTCACCCAGGCGTATTTGACGCCCTCGCCCGGAGAGACAGTCGGGGTCGGCCAGCCGGTGGCGGTCAAATTCGATGAGGCGATCACCGACCGCAAGGCGGCGCAGGCGGCCATCAAGGTCACCGCCGACCCGCCGGTGCCGGGGGCGTTCTACTGGATCGGCGACTCCGAGGTCCGGTGGCGGCCCGCCGAGTACTGGAAGCCGGGCACCAAGGTCTCCGTCGACGTTCGCACCTACGGGATCGACCTGGGCGACGGCCTGTTCGGCCAGGAGAACGTGAAGACGAACTTCGTCGTCGGTCGCAAGCAGATCTCAACGGTGAGTGATCGCGACAAGATCGTGCGTGTCGAGCGGGACGGCAAGGTCATTCGCTCCATGCCGACGTCGATGGGCAAGCCGGGCGATGAGACCGACAACGGCATCTATCTGACCGCCGACAAGCACGACATGATCATCATGGATTCGTCGACGTACGGTGTCCCGGTCAGTTCATCGAACGGCTATCGCACACCCGTCAACTATGCGACGCGAATGTCGTACAACGGCATCTTCTTTCACTCTGCGCCATGGTCGGTCTGGGCCCAGGGCAACACCAACACCAGTCACGGTTGCCTGAATCTGAGCCCGGACGATGCCCTGTGGATCATGGAGAACTCGCTACGCGGCGACCCGGTGGTCGTGACGGATACGACCGGCGGCACGCTCTCCGGCACTGACGGCCTGGGTGACTGGAACATCCCATGGGACGTGTGGCAGCGCGGCAACGCCTGACCAGAGGCCGACTGGACTCTTAGTCAGCGGGTTCGGGGTTCAACTCTGCTCGATGAGAATGGTCGGCACTGCCAGCGCTCGATCGCGCACGGTGCAGACGCGGGTGCCGGGCTTGCGTCCTTCACGAATCTCCGACACCGGTACCTCGGCGGCGACCAGTCGGGCATACGTGGCGTCCAGATCAGTGCTGCGCCACGCCACGCCCCACACGGAGTCGTTTTCGGGGACGGTCTGGCGTTGGTCGGCGCCGGCCGTCACCAGTAGTTCGAGGAAGCCGTCGCCGCAGCGGAAGAACAGCTGCCGCATGCCCTGGAATTTCGTCTGATCAAGTCTGAGATCCAGGCCGAGCCGGGCGCCCAGGGTCGCGACCGCGCGTTCCGGGTCTGCAGTTGTGTATACGACGTGGTCGAGGCCGACGATGTCCACCGGCGCCGCACCGCTGCTGAGTGGCGCGCTGCGGGTCTCGTCGGTGATCGATAGCGTCACGCCGTGGACACTGACCGCGGGAGCCGGATCGTCGCTGAGATCGAGGCCGCGGCGGCGCAGGAGGCGAGTGGTGGCGTCGAGATCGTCGACGGTGAATCGCAGGGCCGCTGTGCCCGCGCTGTCTCCGTCCGTGAGTTGGACTGCTCCGGTGGTGGTTTCGGCATCCACGGCCGGCCCGAACAGCATGCGGTACGCGGCGTCGGCGGTGTCCACGTCGGGGGTCGTGAGCGTGACGCTGTGGAATCCGGTGATGCTCATGGGTCCATGCAAGCACATGCGACGAATGCGCCTGTTGGGTCGTTGTCAGCGGTTGGAAAGGGCGCGGACAGCGGTGGTGCCTCCCGGACGACTCGAACCCGAGCCCTCCGGGAGGCCGGCCAGGGGAAAACCCCATCTGACCTGCTGGGGTGGACGACGGGACTCGAACCCGCGACAGCCAGAATCACAATCTGGTGCTCTACCAACTGAACTACGCCCACCATTGGCTCCGTTGCCGCAGCCAGGGAGATACTCTAGCGTCTCTCCCGTCGCGATTGCCAATCGATACCGTCAGGCGGGTCCGAGGCGTTCGACAGCGGCGTCGATACCGTCCTGGTCCGGTCCTGGGTCGGCGACGAAAGCCGTTGCGCGGTAATACTTCAACTCGCGAATCGACTCACGAATATCCGCGAGTGCGCGGTGTGCGAGTCCCTTCTCCGGCTGGCTGAAATAGATCCGTGGGTACCAGCGTCGGCAGAGTTCTTTGATCGAGCTCACATCGATCATGCGGTAGTGCAGGAAAGCGTCCAGTTCCGGCATGTCGCGGGCGATGAAGCCGCGATCGGTGGCGATGGAGTTGCCCGCCAGCGGCGTCTGTCCGGCAACCGGAATGTGTTCGCGCAGATAGGTCAGGACCTGTTTCTCCGCCTCTGCCAACGACACGGTGGAGGCACGCACCTCGTCGGTCAGGCCGGAGTTCGCATGCATCTTGCGCACGACGTCCGGCATGTTCGCGAGCGCCTCGTCGTCGGCATGAATGACCAGATCGACACCCTCACCGAGGATGTTGAGGTCGCTGTCGGTCACCAGGGCCGCGATTTCGATCAATTTGTCACCGGTCAATGACAATCCGGTCATCTCGCAGTCGATCCACACAAGTTTGTCTTGCACCCGAACAACCATAGGCGACTACGAGATCGGGATACTCTGCACATCGGTAAACGGGAGTGCATTGTTGGTGAATCACCACCAAGGGAAGCAGGGACGGCATGGCAGAGGCATCGAGCGCGGCACAGCAGATCGCGGCGGGTTACGAGACCGGCGGAACGGCTCTCGAACTCGGCACTGTTGTGGTGAACGGCGAGGTCGATCCAGCTGCCCGGGTGCGGATCCCGCTCGCGATGATGAACCGGCACGGTCTGATCGCCGGTGCCACCGGTACCGGTAAGACCAAGACTCTCCAGGTGGTCGCGGAGCAGTTGTCGACCGCCGGCGTGCCGGTGGTGATGGCCGACATCAAAGGTGACCTGTCTGGCCTGTCGGCGCCGGGTGAGTCGAACGACAAGCTCGTTCAACGATCCAAGGACACCGGCGACGATTGGCAGCCCGCCGCCTATCCGACAGAGTTCGTTTCGCTGGGCACCGGCGGCATCGGTGTGCCGATCCGCGCGACCATCACCGCGTTCGGCCCGATCCTGTTGTCGAAGGTGTTGGGGCTCAATGACACTCAGGAATCGACGCTGGGGCTGATCTTCCATTGGGCTGATACGCAGGGACTCGCTCTGCTGGATCTTAAGGATCTCAAGGCCGTCATCACCCATCTGACCAGCGATGAGGGCAAGGCTGATCTCAAGGGTATCGGCGGCGTGTCCGCGGCCACGGCCGGCGTCATCCTTCGATCGCTGTCCAATCTGGAGGCCAACGGCGGCGATACGTTCTTCGGTGAGCCGGAGATAGACCCGGCGGACCTGATCCGGACCGCGTCGGACGGCCGCGGCATCATCACGTTGTTCGAGCTCGGTGATCAGTCGGCCCGTCCGGTCCTGTTCTCCACCTTCCTGATGTGGATCCTCGCAGACCTGTTTCAGTTCCTTCCCGAGGCGGGTGACCTCGACAAGCCGAAGCTGGTGTTCATCTTCGACGAGGCGCATCTGTTGTTCGCAGATTCGTCGAAGGCATTCGTCGAGCAGGTCGTGCAGACGGTGAAGCTGATCCGCTCCAAGGGCGTCGGCGTGTACTTCTGTTCGCAGATGCCGACGGATATCCCGAATGACGTGCTGTCGCAGCTCGGCGCGCGCATTCAGCACGCGCTGCGCGCCTTCACTCCGGACGATCAGAAGGCGCTGAGCCGCACGGTCAAGACCTACCCGAACACAGATGTCTACGACCTTGAGAAGGATCTGACGTCGCTCGGCATCGGTGAGGCGATCGTCACCGTGCTCTCGGAGAAGGGTGCGCCGACCCCGGTCGCCTGGACGCGACTGCGGTCCCCGCACTCACTGATGGACACCATCGGCGACGACAAGATCAAGGCGGCCGCGACCGCCAGCCAGCTGCAGGCCAAGTACGGCGAGACGATCGATCGTGAATCGGCGTACGAGAAGCTGAACGCGAAAATGGTGGCCGCCCAGCCGGAATCGGCCGATGGTGCAGCCGCTGCGCCCGCTGGCGGAGATTCCCCGTTCGCCGGTGCCGAGGGCGGAGGTTCGGCGCCGGCGAGCACACCGCGGGGGTCGAAGCACGAAGAGGGCGCTGTCGAGCAGGTGATGAACAACGCAGCCGTCAAGAGCTTCATGCGCTCGGCCGGCACGGCGATCGGTCGTGAGATCACCCGGTCCCTCTTCGGCGCCGCCAAACGCCGCTAGCTGGCGCCAGCTGGACGCCCGGCCGCGTTATTGCGAAGGCCCGCAAGGGAAAGCGCCCTTGCGGACCTCCGCGAACCTTGCCGGATCGTCCAGCTGATCACCAGCTAGCAGTAAGCACACTGAGACTATTCCGACGGCCCGACTTGCGTTCTGGGTAGGTCGGGGCCGTCGTTCGGCTATGCGTTCTGCCGTGCGATCTACTCTGACGGCCCGACCTGACCGCGGAATGCCTTGCCCGCGACGAACGCCGAGATCTTGCGGGGAGCGTAGGCCGCGGCCGTCGAGATCGCCTTGCTGAAAGTGCCGGGCACGATGCGCTGCTTGTTGCGTTCCAGCGCGTCGATGCTGTCGCGCGCGGCCTTGTCGGCCGGGTACCAGGCGAAGTCGGGTACGCCTTCCATGTCGCTGTTGCCCTCGGTACGCACCGGTCCCGGCGCCAGCAGGGTGATGTTGACCCCCTTCTCCGCGACCTCCACGCGCAGTGCCTCGGCCAGATTGTTCACGAAACCCTTTGTGGCCGAATAGGTGGCGTTGCCGGGGATCGGCAGGTTACCGGCGATCGAGCCGACCATCAGGATTCCGCCCGAGCCGCGCTGCACCATCTGCGGCAGCACCGCCAGCGTCAGCTCATGCGTCGCGACGGCGTTGACGCGCACGATCTGGCGCTCGAAGTCGTGGTCCAGATCCACGATGTCACCGAAGCTGCCGACGCCGGCGTTGTTGCAGAGCACCGAGACCTCGGTGCTCTGCAACGTCGACACGACTCCCGCAAGCGACTCCGCGTCACCCAGGTCCGCGGCGAGCACATCGGCGGTGACGCCGAAACGGTTGTGCAGGTCATCGGCGAGCTCGGTGAGCTCGGCCTCGCGGCGGGCGACCAGCAGCACCGAATGGCCGCGGCGGGCCAGTTCGGTGGCGAGCTGACGCCCGATACCGGCGGAGGCGCCGGTGATGACGGCACGGGCGGACGCGGACGGAGCAGGGATCGGCATACGGTTGATGCTAGCGGCGAGGCCCTAGATGCTGGCAGCTAGCTCAGTGCCTTGCCGGATCGCCCGCTTGGCATCCAGCTCGGCCGCCAGATCGGCGCCGCCGATCACGTGCGTGGTGACGCCCGCGGTGGTCAGCGGGTCGATCAGCTCGCGCACCGACTCCTGCCCGGCACACAGGACGATCGTGTCGACCTCGAGGATCCTGGCGTCCTTGTCCTCGAAGCTGAGGTGCAGGCCCTGGTCATCGATCTTGTCGTAGCGAGCGCCGCTGATCTGCTCGACGCCCTTCATGGCGATCGTCGCCTTGTGCACCCAACCGCTGGTAGCCCCGAGGCTCTTGCCCTGCTTGCCGGCCTTGCGCTGCACCAGGTAGACCTTGCGGGCCGGCGGCGTCGGGCGCGGCTTGTCGACGAAGCCCGGGACGGTCATGTCGTCGGTCACGCCCCACTCCTGGTTCCATTCCTTGATGTCCAGGGTGGGGGAGTCCTCGACCGTCAGGAACTCGCTGACGTCGAAACCGATTCCGCCGGCACCGATCACGGCGACGGTCTTGCCGATCTCCTTGTGGCCCAGCACCGCATCCGCGTAGGTGACGACCTTCGGGTGATCGATGCCCGGGATGTTCGGGATGCGGGGCGTGACGCCGGTGGCGACGACGACCTCGTCGAACTTCTCCGCGATCAGCGTGTCGGCATCGACGCGAGTGTTGAGGTGCACCGTCACACCCTTCACCTCGAGCTGGCGGGTGAAGTAGCGAATGGTCTCGGTGAACTCTTCCTTGCCGGGAATCTTTGCGGCGATGGAGAACTGGCCGCCGATCGACGACCCGGCCTCATAGAGATCCACCTTGTGGCCGCGTTCGGCGGCCGCGGTGGCCGCGGACAGGCCGGCCGGTCCGGCACCGATGACCGCGACGCGCTTGGCCTTTCGGGTCGGGCCCAGCGTCAGCGTGGTCTCCCGGCCGGCACGCGGGTTCAGCAGGCAGGAGACCTTCTTGCCGACGAAGGCGTGATCGAGGCAGGCCTGGTTGCAGGCGATGCAGGTGTTGATCTCGTCGTCGCGGGCGTCGCGGGCCTTGTTCGCCAGCTCCGGGTCGGCCAGCAGCGGACGGGCCATCGACACGGCATCGACGCGGCCGCGCTCGAGCACGGCTTCGGCCAGGTCCGGGGTGTTGATGCGGTTGGACGCGATCAGCGGGATCGAGACCTCTTCACGCAGTTTCTCGGTGTAGCCGACGAACGCCGCACGGGGCACCGAGGTGACGATCGTCGGGATCCGGGCCTCGTGCCAGCCGATGTCGGTGTTGATCGCGTCGACACCGTGCTCTTCGAGTTTGCGTGCGAGAAGGGCGATTTCGTCCCAGGTCTGGCCCTCGCTGACCAGGTCGGCGATCGACTGCCGCATGATCACCATCAGGTCCTTGGGTGCCTGCTTGCGAATCTCCTTGACGATCTCGACGACCAGTCGCTGCCGGTTCTCGGTCGATCCGCCCCACTTGTCGGTGCGCTTGTTGGTGCGCTCGCACAGGAAGGTGTTGATCAGATAGCCCTCGCCGCCCATGATCTCGATGCCGTCATAGCCGGCCTCGGCGGCGAGCTTGGCGCAGTGGCCGTAGGACCGAATGGTCTGTCGAATGATCAGCTCGTTCATCTTGAGCGGCTGGAAGGGGTGCACCGGCGACTTCTCCCAGCCGACGCTGACCTTGACCGGCGTGTATCCGTACCGGCCGGCGTGCAGGATCTGCAGCGCGATCTTGCCGCCTTCGGCGTGCACCGCATCGGTGTACTTGCGGTGCCGCTTGACCTCCATCTGGTTGGTCAGTTTGCCGCCGAACGGCAGCAGCAGACCTAGGCGTGTCGGGGCGAAGCCGCCCGTGATGATCAAGCCGACGCCGCCACGGGCGCGTTCGGCGTAGTACGCCGCGAGCTTGTCGGCGTCCTTGGCGCGATCCTCCAGGCCGGTGTGCATCGAACCCATGACGATGCGGTTGCGCAGCGTCGTGTTGTTGATGGTGAGCGGCTCGAAGAGCTTGGGGTACTTGAGACTCATCGGATGGGGCCTTCCTTGTCAGGGCTGATGGAAGTGGGATTCAGTTGTGGGGAAGTCGGGCTTGAAGTGCGTCGATGACTTCGTCACACCAGTCGAGGAATGCGGTCTGGACCGCGATGCCGCCGCGCAGCACCAGGTACTGGTTCAGTCGGCGGCCGGTGAGGACGGACGGATCGGGATAGTCGTCCTTCTCGAACTCTTGGTAGAGCCGCAGGCGAGCGGTGTGGATCTCGCGGTGCCGGCGCATCTCCTCGATGATCACACGGGGATCGCCATGCTCGGCGGCGCGCAGCTTCACGCTGAGCTCGTCGCGCAGGTGATACGGCTCGACCGGGGATTCCACCCACTCGCGCAACGCCTTTCGGCCCGAATCGGAAAGTTGGTACACCTTCTTGTCGGGCCGGCCGTCCTGTGGGACGGATTCGAATGTGACCAGGCCTTCGGTGTGCAGCTTCTTGAGCGTGCGGTAGATCTGCTGATGCGTCGCCGACCAGAAATGTCCGATCGAGCGCGTGAACTGCTGGCCGATCTCGTACCCGGTTCCCGGGCGTTCGGCTAGCGACACCATGATCGCGTGCTCCAAGGCCACAACAGCAGCCTAACCATGCACCTGCGCACTATGCAACTGAGTGCATAGCCGACGAGGTGCGAACCGCGATCAGCCCACGCGGCTCGAGTGGTGCAGCACGACCCGGACGTTGTCTTTGGACTCACACACGGCGTAGCCGAACGCCTTGCCGTAGATCTCCCAGGACTGGTCGTCCGGCAGCGGCGGCACCAGGATGCGATGCCCGCTGTCGAAGTCGATGGTGAGCGTGCCGTCGTCCTGGTAGTCGGCGCGGGTGCATCGCGAGCCCGCGAAGGTGAAGAGCGGACGCTGCGGGTCGATCACCCGCGTCGCGTCGATCTCGACGACCTCGCTGGGCAGACCGCCGACCTCCGGCAACGACAGCAGCATCGGTGCGGTGATCACGAGCTCGCAATGGCCCTGTCCCTCGATCAGGACAGCACTGTCGAACCCGATCCGGGTGACTCGCAGGCCAGTCATCCACATGTCCATGGCAGCCTCCTGATGGATGTGCTGAGTCCAGTGTCTGCCTGATTCGGGGCGCCGACAAGGCCCCGACCGAGCAACAACGATCAGAAGGGGACCAGCGCAGCCATGACGGCTTCGACCCGGTCGCGAATCATCGGCCCATCAACCAGCCCGTTGCCGTCGATCATTGCCCGCTCGACCGGGATCGCGACATCCGTCACGACGTCGGCCCCGGCGTAGCGCAGTACCGTTCGCAACGACTGGTGGGCGTCCCGGGCGCCGGTCGGTGCGGCGGAGATATTGACGATCCCGACGCGCTTGCCGCTGATCGAGCGCGGGTCGTCATCGCCGATCAGCCATTCGAGCAGATTCTTGAACGCGCCCGGCAGCGCTCCGGCGTACTCCGGGGTGCAGATCAGCAGCGCGTCCGCGGCGTGGACGGCGTCCCGCAATTCCCGGACCGGTGGCGGCAGCGGGTCGCGGTCGAGGTCGGGATCGAAGTACGGCAGGGCATCGGCGCCGGACAACAACTCCGTCGCGGCATCCTCCGGGGCCAGGGTCGCGGCCGTCCGCAGCAACGCTGTGTTCGTGGAACCGGTGCGCAGGCTTCCCGAGATCAGCAGAATTCGTCGTGACGGGTGGGGCACCCGCTCACGGTAACCAATGCGGCCCGCCAAGCGGGAGCAGATACCTGCGGAATGGGACGGGACTGGCTACCCTCGGCAGCGGTCGACCGATCGACTGGAATCCGACATATCAACCACCGCAGGAGAATTCATGCCGACCAAGAATGTCCAGATCTCGACCGTCGACGGTGATTGCGACGCTTTCGTCGCCTATCCGGACGACGGTGAGCAGCACCCGGGCGTGCTGATGTACATGGACATCTTCGGCCTGCGGCCGGTGCTGCAGCAGCTGGCCGAGGAACTGGCCGGGAAGGGGTACTACGTCCTGGTGTCCAACGTCTTCTACCGCCATGGGCCGGCGCCGGTCGTCGAGCTTCCCGAGTTCATCGATGGCGAGAGCCGCGCCCTGATCGCGGGTCAATTGATGCCGCTGCTGCAGGGGTATACGACCGAGCAGATGCTGCTGGATGCGGACGCCTATGTCGACTTCCTGGCCACGCAGCCGGAAGTCGCTCCTGGGCCGATCGGCACGGTCGGCTACTGCATGGGTGCGGTGCTCGCCATGCGGACCGCGGCCGCGCATCCCGACCGGGTCTCGGCGGTCGGTGGCTTTCACCCCGGCCGGCTGGTCACTGACGCCCCCGACAGTGCCCATCGCGTCATTCCGACGCTGCGGGCCGCCGTCCACCTCGGTTTCGCCGAAGGTGACATCACGCCGGAGAACCTCGCCGAGCTGCAAGGCGCCCTGGACGCGGCCGGTGTCGAGTATTCGTGCGAAACGTATCCCGATACCCATCACGGTTACACGATGTCAGACACTGCTGCATTCAATCCCGATGCGCGACAGCGTCATTGGGACAATCTTCTGCTACTTCTCGACGGTGCGCTGCCGAAAGGCTGACGTGGTCGGACGCCTGCGGCCCGGGCGAGGGAACCGAATCAGCGCAGTCCCGCGTAGAGCAGCGCCCCTGACGCCGGGTCGTTCAGCACTTTGACACTTTCGCCGACGCGAGGGATCTCGAGGCGAGAGATCAGGGCCGCAACCGCGATCTGCTGACCGTCGACATCGAGCGTGAGCACGACGTGCGGATTGTCGTTGATGGTCTGTCCGGTGTCCTGAATACTCAGAACCGTCGCCTGCCGGGTCGGAACGCCTGAGGCGACCAGCTGCGATACGTGGCCGGCTTGATGGATCGACGAGGTCGCCTGTTTCATCGAGTCGGTGAATTCGCTGCCCATGAAGGCCTTGGTCATTCGGCCGGAGAAGCCCTTGCCGTCGGCGATCTTGTCCGCCATTTTCAGTGCGTCGGCTTGACGGTCCGCCATCGACTTCCGATTGAACAATCCCATGGTCACTCCCGAGTGTCGTCTTATGTAATCCCGACATTACAGACACGGTCTTCCTGGCGCTCGGTGGCGGTGGCGGAGGTGGGCGCGATTGGCCAAACCTGTTGTGCCACGTGCTCTTCGGGTCTCCCTCGATCCGCGTTCGTCGGTGGCGTCTCTTACGGTGCTGCTTTCTTGACCAGTGCGCGGATCGTGTCTTCGGTCGAAGCATCCAGGGCGGTGACGTTCCACACGACCGGGTGCATGTTGGCGCCGTCCTCATACGCTGGGTTCACTGCTTCGCCGAAGCCGAACGCGATGAAGTCCTTGCCTGCCTTGATGTAGCAGATGTCCTCGCCGTCCTTCACATAGAACGGGATGCCCCACCGGACGATCGGCTCCAACGACGGCGCGCTCTCACGGATGATGTCGTGCAGGCGTGCACCGATCTCTCGGTACTGGGCGGGCGCATCAGCGAGCTTCGCGAGGACGGCATTGTCGCCCTTCTTTGTGAACATAGTGTCGAGGCTCCTTCGAAATGGTGGTTGGGGCACCAACAAGTGTGAGTGTTCGGTTCTGTGAAGCCAACAGCATCGCGTTAGCGCGGATGGCCGCCGGGTCATCGGGAGAATCTGCCGCCTCTGCTGAAGAGCGCAAAGCGCTGGCCGTAGCGCGTCCGCTGAGTGAACTACGGGCGGGCGAACACGGAACTCAGACCCATCCCGCACGCCCGTCCATCGTCTCCGAATCAGTTGGTTAGAGTGAATGTTCTGCCTCCGTAGCTCAGTGGATAGAGCAACCGCCTTCTAAGCGGTTGGCCGCAGGTTCGATCCCTGCCGGGGGCGCTTGAGGCCGCGAACCCTTTCAGTTCGGCCATGCCCCCAAAAGCATTGACGGGGACCTGACCGACACTCGGCCCAATCGGCGGAGACCCGGATCACGAGCGAGCAGCGCGGGTTTTCGTCGCCGACCTGCATCGGCCTACCCTGGATCGCATGTCAGAGGCTGCCGTGACCAAGCGACCTGGGGGCCCCGCGCCGGACGCATTGGATCGCCCCATTTCGTCGATCGCCTGGGGATTGGGCTGGGCGCTCGCCTGGGCGGGCGGCATCGTGGCGATCATCGTCACCGCGTCCACCGTGTCGAGCACCCGGTTGGCGGGCATCGCCGACCCCGGCTGGATCGTCACCTATGGAATGCCGACCGTTCAGATCATCGGTGAGATCGGTGTGGTCGCCGCGATCGGTGGCGCGCTGTTCGCGGCCTTCCTGGTTCCGCCGCAGCGCGACGGGGTGCTGGATGTCGGCGGGTTCCAGGCGATTCGATTCGCCACGATCGGCGCACTGGTGTGGACAGTGGCGTCGCTGCTCCTGGTCCCATTGTCGTTCTCGTACGCCACCAGCCGGTCGCTGAGCTACGCCATCGCACCCGCACACTGGGGGACCGTGCTCGACCAGGTCGCCGAGTCGAGGTCGTGGCTCTGGACCGCTGGGTTCGCGTTGCTGGCGACGGTGCTCGGTCGGATCGTACTGCGCTGGGGCTGGGCTGTTTTCATGCTGCCGCTGTCGCTGCTGAGCCTCATGCCGCTGGCACTCGCAGGACACTCGTCGACCGGCGGCGACCACGACATCGCGACGAATTCACTGATCCTGCACCTCATTGCGGCGACGTTGTGGATGGGTGGCCTGTTCGCGGTTGTCGGCTACGTGTTCAGCGGTGGTCGGTACGTCGAGCTCGCGGTCCGCCGGTTCTCCCGGATCGCCTTCTGGGCCCTGATCGTCGTGGGCGTCAGCGGGGTGATCAACGCCCTTGTGCGTATGCACTGGAATCAGCTGTTCTCCGAGACGTACGGCTGGCTGGTGTTCGGCAAGATCATGGCGTTGGTTGTGCTCGGTGGCTTCGGCGCCATGCATCGACAGCGGATCATCCGGCGCTTGTCCGATGGGCCCGCCGGGCGCGGCTTGTTCGTGCGCTTCGCGGCGGCGGAACTGCTGGTCTTCGGGGCGACCTTCGGTCTGGCGGTTGGCCTGTCGCGGACGCCTCCGCCGGGCAGCGATACGTTGCCGAGCATCACGAAGGTCGCGCTCGGCTTCGATCTGAACCAGCCGGCGAGCCTCGGTCGGATCCTCACCGAATGGCGGTTCGACCTGATCTACGGCACCGCTGCCATCGTTCTCGCGATCGTCTACCTGCGCGGCGTCATCCGGCTACGTCGGCGCGGTGACGTCTGGCCGATCGGCCGCACGGTGTCGTGGCTTGCCGGTTGTCTGGTCCTGCTCTTCGCGACGTCGTCCGGCCTGGGCAAGTACTCGACGGCGATGTTCAGCATTCACATGATCGAGCACATGGTGCTGTCGATGCTGGTTCCAGTGCTGCTGGTGCTCGGCGGTCCGGTGACATTGGCGCTGCGGGCGCTTCCCGTCGCCGGCAAGGACGCGCCACCTGGACCACGTGAGTGGATCAACACCGCGCTGCACAGCAAGTTCTCGCGGGTCATCACCAACCCGATCCTGGTCGTGGTGCTGTTCATCGGCAGCTTCTACGTGCTGTATCTCGGTGGCCTGTTCGGCGACGTGGTGCAGTATCACGCCGCCCACATACTGATGAACGCGCACTTCCTGGTTGCCGGCTACTTGTTCTACTGGCTGGTGATCGGGATCGACCCGGCACCGCGCACCCTGAGTCCGGTGGCCAAGGTGGGGATCGTGTTCGGCTCCTTGCCGTTTCACGCTTTCTTCGGTGTTGCTTTGATGATGACCGATACCGTCATCGCCAAGTCGTACTACAGTTCGCTGCACCTGCCGTGGTTCATCGACCGGATGTCCGATCAGCGTCTGGGCGGTGGAATCGCTTGGGCCGCAGGCGAAGTGCCGCTCGTGCTGGTGATGCTGGCGTTGTTGGTGCAGTGGCGTCGGCAGGATGACCGGGCGGCCAAGCGATTCGATCGCCGCGAGGATCGTGCCGACGACGCGGAACTGGCGAGTTACAACGCGATGCTGCGTCAGATGGCCGGTGAGTCGGAACCGGAACCGGACGGCGCGGGCGGCACCCAACCAGAGACCGCCGACGAGATGCCGCGCGAATCACACTGATTCGCTGGGTTATCCACAGTTTCCTCCTTCATCCACAGACGGCCGGTTTTCGGCCGGCTGGGCCGGGACGGCAGTGCACGCTGATGGCACCGCATCCGACAACGAAGGAGCACGACAATGCACGAGACATTCACAGCGGTAGTGGGCACGGTCCTCAGTGAACCGCGCAGGCGCCGCACTGCTTCCGGAGACGAGATCATCTCGTTCCGCATGGCCAGCAACTCGCGGCGACTGGACCGGCAGACCGGAGAGTGGGTCGACGGCGCGAAGCTGTATTTGACCGTCACCTGCTGGAAACGGCTGGTCGCGGGTGTTGGTGCGGCGATCGCGAAAGGGCGGCCTGTCATCGCCTACGGCACCATCCGCACGAACGAGTACACGACGTCGGACGGCGAGAAGCGTGCCGATCTCGAGATGTCCGCCCACGCCGTCGGTATCGATCTGGCCCGCGGCTGGGTCACCTATCAGGGCCCGATCCGGCTGGGCGACAACGGACAACCGATCGAAAATACCCAGCCGGCAACAGCTTTGGAATCCGTGCCACAGTCGCTCGAAGAAGCGGCGGCGGCTGCGTGAGCTGCGGTGTGTCGCGCGGTGGCGGGGGTCGCGCGACACACCGAGTTCGCTCGCGATCGGCCGGTCTTCTAATTCTTCCGCTAACGAACCTTCGTCGATCTACGATGTACAAATCGGACACAGGCGACAATTCGGCACATACGACGGGAGAGACGACATGGTGAAACGAGCTGCTCTGATGGCCGGAGGGATCGCCGGGTTGGCCGCATTGACGTTCGGCCCGGGGGCCGGAACTGCATCGGCTGCGCCGATCCCTGTCTACCAGGTGCCCGCCACCGGTCTCGCCGTGAGTGGCCTGGTCGTGCCAGGTCCTTGGTTCGTGAACATCCATGCGGAGACGACGAATGTGCCTGGCGAAGTGGCATTCTCGGTCCCGACCAACCCGTATTACTGCTCGGCGAGTTCCGGTGGGGCGCTGGTGCGTATCGACTACATCAATCTGAGCCGGGGCAACGCCGGCTCGGTCACGGTGAAACCCTGCGACCGCTGGATGGAGCCGGAACCGATGGTGGCCAATGTTCGCGTCGGCGGCGGTCAGGTCGCGTTCACCACAAGCATCCTGCCGTCGAAGTACTCGCCGCAGGCCGGGCAGCCCGCTCTGCCGGGCGGCGGCACGCTGAACGTGCCCTGACAGAGGGAGCGCGGCCCCGAACAGGGCGAGGTGGATACACACTGCTCAGTAGGTGGACAGGCCGGCATCGGTGTGGGCGGCGGGATCGTCCGTGCAGTACCGTCGATGGAAGGTCTGACCTGACGGTAACGCCTGGTCGGCTACCATCGCGTCCTGATCGGATCGCCCATGCGTTGATGGGATTTGAGGGAAGACCTCGCCCGGCAACCACACCCGCTGGTAGGAGACATAGAGCCTTGGCTGAGTTTATTTACACGATGAAGAAGGTGCGTAAGGCGCACGGCGACAAGGTGATCCTGGACGACGTCACGATGTCGTTCTACCCGGGCGCCAAGATCGGCGTGGTCGGCCCGAACGGTGCCGGCAAGTCATCGATCCTGAAGATCATGGCGGGCCTCGATCAGCCGTCCAACGGCGAGGCGTTCCTGGATCCGGACGCGACCGTCGGCATCCTGCTGCAGGAGCCGCCGCTCAATGAAGAGAAGACGGTTCGCGAGAACGTCGAAGAGGGCATGGGCGAGATCAAGGTGAAGCTGGATCGCTTCAACGAGGTCGCCGAGCTGATGGCCACCGACTATTCCGATGAGCTCATGGAAGAAATGGGCAAGCTGCAGGAGGAGCTCGATCACGCCGACGCGTGGGACCTCGACTCGCAGCTCGAGCAGGCGATGGACGCGTTGCGCTGCCCGCCGGCCGATTCTCCGGTGACGCATCTGTCCGGTGGTGAGCGCCGCCGTGTCGCGCTGTGCAAGCTCCTGCTGCAGAAGCCCGACCTGCTCCTCCTCGACGAGCCCACCAACCACCTCGACGCCGAGAGTGTGCTGTGGCTCGAGCAGTTCCTGGCTTCCTACCCGGGCGCCGTGCTCGCCGTCACCCACGATCGCTACTTCCTCGACCATGTCGCGCAGTGGATCTGCGAGGTGGACCGCGGCAAGCTGCACCCGTACGAGGGCAACTACTCGACGTATCTCGAGAAGAAGGCCGACCGTCTCGAGGTGCAGGGCAAGAAGGACCAGAAGCTGCAGAAGCGGCTCAAGGACGAGCTCGCCTGGGTCCGCTCGGGCGCCAAGGCTCGCCAGACCAAGAACAAGGCGCGGCTTGCGCGGTACGACGAGATGGTCGCCGAGGCGGAGAAGACTCGCAAGCTCGATTTCGAAGAGATCCAGATCCCGACGCCGCCGCGGCTGGGCGACGTCGTGGTCGAGGTGAAGAACCTGGACAAGGGCTTCGATGGCCGCGTGTTGATCAAGGATCTGACGTTCACCTTGCCGCGCAACGGCATTGTCGGTGTCATCGGTCCGAACGGTGTCGGTAAGACCACCCTGTTCAAGACCATCGTCGGTCTGGAGGAGCCGGACTCGGGTTCGGTGAAGGTCGGCGAGACGGTCAAGCTCAGCTATGTCGATCAGACCCGCGCGAATATCGATCCGAAGAAGAACGTCTGGGAGGTCGTTTCCGACGGGCTCGATTACATCGAGGTCGGTCAGAACGAGATGCCGTCACGCGCCTACGTCAGCGCATTCGGGTTCAAGGGCCCTGACCAGCAGAAGCGATCCGAAGTGCTCTCCGGCGGTGAGCGCAACCGGTTGAACCTGGCGCTGACTCTCAAAGAGGGCGGCAACCTGATCCTGCTGGACGAGCCGACCAACGACCTCGACGTCGAGACACTGGGCTCGCTGGAGAACGCGCTCGAGAACTTCCCCGGCTGCGCCGTGGTGATCAGCCACGACCGCTGGTTCCTGGACCGCACCTGTACCCACATCCTGGCGTGGGAAGGCAATGTCGCAGAGGGCCAATGGTTCTGGTTCGAGGGCAACTTCGAGGCCTACGAGGCCAACAAGATCGAGCGTCTCGGTGCCGATGCGGCCCGGCCGCATCGGGTCACTCATCGCAAGCTGACCCGCGACTGACGTCGGTCGACCCGCCGGTGCCCGGCATCGCCGCATCCGGCAGGTCTAGGCGTCGTCAACCGGCGAAACGAGGCCGCCGCGCAGAGCGTTTGCGAACGCTCGCGCGGCGGTGCCGGCTGCGGGTGCGGTCACGAGAGACAACGACGTGCGCGCCGAGCCTTCGATTCGAATCGTGGCGAGATCGCTGGCAGACATCATCGATTCGGTCAGCACCGCCTTGCCGACTCCTCTGGACGTGAGGGCGATCAACGCCTCGGGCGAGTGCGCCTCGACGACCGGCACTATTTCCAGACCTTTCGCCGTGCAGGTCTTCTGCAGTGCGCTGCGCACGCCGGTGCCGTTCGGCAGCGTCAGGAGGGGTTGGCCGGCCAGACGCGATACCGGTAGGGACCTTCGGTGCGCCCAGCCGTCGTGCGCCGGCACGCCGACGGCGAGCGGTTCGTCGATGATCGGCTGGACCTCGAGGTCGTCGGGCAGCGGATCGGCGTGGGCGACGAGCGCGACGTCGATGTTCCCGGATAACAGTGCTTGCACCAGGACGTCGGAGTTGCCTTCCCGGGCGCTGACGGCGATCTCCGGATATGCCTGGCGAAAGGCGGCGAACGCCGACAGATAACCCGGGATCGTGCAGCCCACGACGGTGCCCACCCGGACCTCGCCTCGCACCAGCCCGGCGAGATCGGCTGCGGTGGTGTCGATCTGGCTGACCGCGGCCAGGGCGGCCTGCGCGTGGGGCAGGAGTGCCGCGCCCTCGGCGGTGGGCGTCGCGACCCGGGAACCGCGGGCGAATATCCGCACACCCAGTTCGCGTTCGAGTTTGGCGACCTGCGCCGACACGCCCGACTGACTCACGTGCAATGCCTGTGCGGCGGCGGTGAACGAACCGCGTCGGGCGACTTCGACGACGTATCGCAGCTGGTGCAGCTCCATAACCATTGATTGTAGGAAGTATCTGAACCATCTGTTGGACATATGTTTCGGCGGTGACGACCATGGAAAGCATGACAACCGATGCACGCCGCCGCCCGACGACGCCACGCGAGATCGCCGAACTGTACTTCGCCACCTGGGCCGCCGGCGACCCCGAGCCGTTGCGTGAATTCCTTTCGCCTACAGTGACATTCGATGGCGCGCTCGGCTCGACCCGCGGACCGGATGAGTTCCTGGCGGGGCTGGCCGGAATGTTCGCCGCTACGACGGCCAACGACGTGCGCCTGCGGCTGGCCGATGACTCCGATGTCGTCACCTGGTCGGAGCTGCACATCGCCGGCGGCCCGCCGATGCAGGTCGCGAACTGGACGCATGTGGTCGACGGACTGATCGCCGCCGTTCGCGTCACCTTCGATCCCCGTCCGATGTTCGTTGACGACGCTCGAAATTAATCAATGATCACTACCATCGCTGCATAGGAAGCCGGTCGATTCCTCGCAGCGATGGAGTGATGCCGCATGGCCCACGACGAACAGCTTGACCGACTGCTGGACCGTTACGCCCATCGCGACGAGGTGACTCCTGAGCGTCGTGCACGGTTCGACGTTCATTCCCGGGTCGCGGCCCGTCGAGCCCCCGGCACCATCGAGGTCGAGGGTCGCACTCGCGAGGATGCGGGTATCGACGTGTACGCGGTCGCCGACGACATGCCGCTGCTGGTCGAAGGAGTTCTTGCCGCACTGCATGATTCGGGTCTGTATGTGGTCGACGTCGAACACCCGGTACTCGGGGGCGAATCCTGGATCTGGGTGCGGGCCGGTGCTCCCGGCGGCCAGGTCGACACCGATGACATTGCGCAGCGGGTGCGGGCGGTGCTTGGCCGCGTGCAGGCCGTCGACGAAGACCTCCCGTCGATGCGGCAGCATCTGGCGGTACTGGCCGACGAACTCGAACCTCATGTGGGCGTAGCCGGTCTCGGAGTCTCCGCCGAACACGTGGAGTTGCTGCGCTGGCTGGCCGACAACCGATTCACGTTGCTGGGCGGCTGCCCGGAGACCGGGGATGGTCCGCAGCTGGGCATCTGGCGCCGACGCCCGGACGCCATCGATCGGCTGGGCGACCCGCCGTTCCGGCCGCTGTCGATCGAGCAGGTGTTCTTGCCGACGGGGGTGCACCGATCGGACTTCCCCTATGCCGTGCGGGTGAGTCGCTACGGGCCGGACGGGTCGGTGGTCGGGGTGTATCGGTTCGTCGGGGCGTTCACGGTCACCGCGCAGAACGCGGACATCACCGAGATCCCGATGGTGTCGCGTCGGGTTGCCGGCGTCCTGCGCGAGGCGGACGAGTCGCCTGACACCTATACCGGCCGGGCCATGCTCGAGCTGATGCAGGTGTTCGGGCGCAGCGATCTGATCACGACGCGGACCGACGAGATGATCCGCATCCTGCATGACGTCATGGCGGCGCTGCCGACCCGCGAACTACGCCTGTTCCTGCGCCCGGAGCCGGGCGGCGAGGTGGTGACGGCGCTCGTCTACATACCGCGGGACCGGTACACCACCAAGCTTCGTCTGGAGATGCAAGAGATTCTGGCGCACCAGCTTTCGGGGTCATCGCTCGAGTACACCGCCCGAGTGGGCGAATCGGCACTCGCCCTGCTGCGGGTGGTGATGCGGGTTCCCGCTGACCAGCGGGCCGAGGTAGATGCGCTCGCCACCGGTGGACGTCGACAGCAGCAGATCCAGCATGCGCTGACCGTTGCCGCGCGTAGCTGGGACGAACGCGTCCGCGATGCCGCAGTAGCGGATGGAATCGACGTCGACCTGGTCGGCCGCTACCTCGGCGCCCTCGGTGATCGCTACCGAGACGAGCGGAGTCCCGCGGATGCTTTGCGGGACATCGCGGCCGTGGCTGGTTTGGCGGACGGCGAGTTCGCCGTCCGGCTCGGTCATCGGAATCCGGCGGCGTCCACGGACATTGCGCTGGCGCCGGACGACGAGGACTGGTCCTTCACGTTCTACCTGGCGGGCCAGGACGCCACGTTGTCGGATGTGTTGCCGGTCCTGCAGAGCCTGGGGGTGGTGGTCCTTGACGAGCGGCCGTCCGAATTCGAGAACCCCGATGGAATGCGTTGCTGGGTATATGAATTCGGACTGGACCTGGCCGAAGGACTGACGCCGTACCCGGGTGAGGTCGACCACGAGACGCGCTTCGCGGACGCATTCGCTCAGATGTGGCGCGGTGACGCGGATGTCGACGGGTTCAATGAGTTGGTCCTGCGGTGCGGGGTGACCGGGCGTGAGGTGGTGATGCTGCGAGCGTATGGCAAGTACCTCGCGCAGTGTGGGTTTCCTTATCGGACTGTGTATCTGGCCCGGACACTCGGTGAACATGTCGCGTTGACTCGGGATCTGGTCGAGTTGTTCCGGCTTTCCTTCGAGCCGGGCGCCGCCGGCGATGGGGCGCGTGAGGAGACTTTGGCGCGGCTGTGGTCGGGGATTGGTGAGATCATCAGTCTGGACACTGATCGCATCATGCGTGCTTATGTTGCGGTGATCACGGCGACCGATCGGACGAATTACTTCAATGACCGGCCGGTGTTGTCGTTCAAGGTGCGGCCCAGGGATATTCCGCAGACGCCGTTGCCGCGGCCGCTGTATGAGATTTATGTTTATTCGCCCCGCGTCGAGGGGGTGCATCTGCGGTTCGGGGCGGTGGCCCGCGGCGGTTTGCGGTGGTCGGATCGGTTGGTTGATTACCGTACCGAGATCCTGGGATTGGTGAAGGCACAGGCGGTCAAGAACGCGGTGATCGTGCCGGTCGGTGCCAAGGGCGGGTTCATCGTCAAGCGGGCGCCGACCCTGACCGGGGACCTGGCCGTCGATCGCGAGCAGCAGCGTGCTGAGGGGATCGAGTGCTATCGGTTGTTCATTTCGGGGCTGCTCGATATCACTGACAATCTTGACCCGGTCACCGGGCAGACGATCGCGGCGCCTGGGGTGACTCGCCGCGACGGCGATGACGCGTATCTGGTTGTGGCGGCCGATAAGGGCACCGCGACGTTCTCCGATGTTGCCAATGATGTTGCCCTCGAGTATGGATTCTGGCTCGGTGACGCGTTCGCCTCGGGTGGTTCGGCTGGTTATGACCATAAGCAGATGGGGATCACCGCTCGTGGGGCGTGGGAGGCGGTGAAGCGGCATTTCCGGGAGATGGGTATCGATACCCAGAGCCAGGAGTTCACCGTCGCGGGTATCGGTGATATGAGCGGCGATGTCTTCGGTAATGGGATGCTGCTTTCGCCGCATATTCGGTTGGTGGCGGCGTTCGATCATCGGCACGTGTTCCTGGATCCCGATCCGGTGCCGCAGACGTCATTGGCTGAACGGGCCCGGATGTTCGCGTTGCCGCGCTCGTCGTGGGCCGACTACGACACGTCGCTGATCAGTGCTGGTGGTGGGGTGTGGTCGCGTGATCGTAAGTCGATTCCGGTGAGTCCGCAGGCTACGGCGGCGCTGGGCATCGATCCAGGCATCACCGAGCTGACGCCGCCGGATCTGATCCGTGCGATTCTGTTGGCCCCGGTCGATCTGTTGTGGAACGGGGGGATCGGGACCTACATCAAGGCCTCGGCCGAGTCGAATGACGAGGTCGGTGACAAGGCCAATGATGCGATCAGGGTCGATGGAGATCAGTTGCGGGCCAGGGTGGTCGGTGAGGGCGGCAATCTCGGTGCTACCGGTCGCGGTCGTATCGAGTTCGATCTGGCCGGCGGCCGGATCAATACTGATGCGATGGACAACTCTGCCGGCGTCGATTGTTCAGATCATGAGGTCAACATCAAGATCCTGCTGGATTCGGCGGTGTCGGCGGGCCGGTTGCCGGCCGTCGAGCGCAATGGCTTGCTGGCGTCGATGACCGCAGAGGTTGCCGATCTGGTTCTGGCCGATAATATTTCGCAGAACGCTGAGCTCGGTGTGGCCCGGGCGACCGCGCTCGATCGGGTTGAGGTGCATGCCCGGTTGCTCGCGCAGCTCGCACGCGACTACGAGGTGAATCTGGAACTCGAGCACCTGCCGACGCCCGGTCAGCTGCGCAAGCGGGTGGACGCGCGTGGCCGAGGACTGACCTCGCCGGAACTGGCGACGGTCATGGCACACGTCAAGCTCTCCTTGAAAGCGGAGATGCTCAACACCGACCTGGCCGACAACGAATTGTTCGCCGATCGGTTGTTCCAGTACTTTCCGGAGCGGCTACGCGCCGAGTACCCCGACCAGATCCGGGGGCATTCACTGCGCCGTGAGATCGTGGCGACCGAGCTCGTCAACGAGGTCGTCGATCAGGGCGGAATCACTCACGCGTTCCGGCTGGCCGAGGGCAGCGGAACCGGTCCCGTCGATGTGCTGCGCTCGTACTCGGCGGTGGCCGAGATCTTCCGGCTGCCTGCGCTCTGGGCGCGCATTGAGGCCGCACCGGTGAGTGTGGAGACCGTCGGCGACATGCGTAATCACGTGCGCCGCCTGCTTTTCCGGGCATCGCGGTGGATGTTGGCGAACCGGCCACAACCGCTCGCCATGCGTTCGGAGATCGCGCGCTATCGAGACTCGATTGCGCGCTACCGTGACCGGGTGCCGCTCTGGCTGTGCGGCAGCGCGGCGACAGGCGCCGCGGTGAAGGCTCAGCAGTGGACCGCGGCCGCCGTCGACCCGGAGCTGGCCGCGGCGGTGTCGGTCAGCCTCGATGAATTCAGCCTCTTGGACATCATCGACATCGCCGAGATCGCCGAGCGTGAGCCGGAGGAGGTCGGCGAGTTGTATTTCGCGCTGGGCGACCGGCTGGGGATGGAAGAACTGCTGCGCGCGGTCACCGACCTCGATCGCGCGGACCGCTGGCATGCGTTGGCGCGCTTGGCGTTGCGTGACGATCTCAACGGCGCTCTGCGATCGCTGACGCAGGGGGTGCTCGAGAGCGGGCTCCCGGAGGAGACCCCTGACGAGAAGATCCGTGATTGGGCATCGTCCAACGCGTCCAACCTCAGCCGCGTGGAATCGACACTTGCCGAGATCCGCTCGACCGGCATTCTTGACCTGGCCACCTTGTCCGTGGCGGCCCGCCAGATACGCAGCGTCGTTCGGTGACGAGATTCGGTGCGCTGATGCCGGTCCTTACGATGGTGCGATGAGCCAGAACCGTTTGACGTTCTCCGACATCCGTTCGGCGCCGGATATCGCGGCCTTCCTGGGGACGTCCCTGCGGGCCGGCGGCCCGGGTGTCGTGCGGATCAAAGAGCGGCCGGACGGCCTGCTGGGCCTCTGGGTGACGACCGGGTTCGAGGCGCTGGCCACGCGCGCCACGCCCGCCGAGATCTCGTCCGACGATCTGGTGGTCGACGCGCAGTCGCTGCGCGAGATGTTGCGATCGAACGGCTCCGAGGCGAGCGTCGATCTGGGGATGTCGGTGGCCAGTGCGTGGACCGGGGCACTGCCGCCCGACGGCGGCTACATCCGGATCGACGACGTTCCGGCGCGGATCATGGTGCAGTTGGCGCGCGATGGTGCTGAGGTAGCTCGCACCGAGGGCGGGCCCAAGGGGCCGCCGGCATCGTTGCTCGACCAGTCGGTGCTGACCGTCTCGGGTTCGGGCGAGGCGCAGCTGGAGATCCCGATGCGAGCGGTCTTCGCATTGAGTGCAATGGGTTTCGTCCGCCTGCCCAGCGGCGACGCCATCACCGAGGGAACATCGGTGGATGAGGTGGCCGCGGATGAACCGGTCCGGGTGTCGATGACGGCCAGCTGGGGGAGACTGGACGCGCGCTACGGATCGATCTACTTCCGGCGGCCGGGCGGCCTGACGCTGAGCGTGGTCTAGCTGGCTGCAGCGGGCGGAACCAACCAGGCGGCCGCGTCCGGTGGCAGCAGCCCGTCGCCGGTCAGTGCGCTGCTCGCAAGCAACAGCGCGCCAGGCGGCAGACCGATCGGCGCGGCGCCGGCGTTCACCACACACACCAGCCCGCCCTCGCTGCGTCGAAAGGCCAACGCATCCGGACGTGATCCGTACCAGTCGATCGAATCGCCGGCGAATTCGCTTCTGCTCTTACGTAATTCGATTGCCGCTCGATACAGCGACAACGTCGAATCGGCGTCCTCGAGTTGCGCCTCGGTCGTCAGGGGCGCCCAGTCGTCGGGCATCGGCAGCCAGGTGTCGGCATTGGTGCTGAACTCGTACGGGGGCTTGTCCCCGGCCCACGGCAGCGGGACGCGGCAGCCGTCACGGCCTCGATCGGTGTGGCCCGATCGTTCCCACACCGGATCCTGCAGCGCCGAGTCGGGAAGGTCGACATTCGGCAGCCCCAGCTCGGCGCCGTTGTAGATGAATGCTGTTCCGGGCAAAGCCAATTCGACGAGGATGAGGGCCCGGGCCCGGCTGGTGCCGATCGCTGCGCCCGCGCCTCCGGCCAGCCGTGTCACCTCGCGCTCGACGTCATGGTTGGACAGCGTCCATGTCGGCACGGCGCGAACCGCGTCGACGGCGGCCAGCGATTCGTCGATGGCCGCCCGGATGCGTTCGGCCGACCAGGGCGCCTCGGCCAGCGCGAAGTTGAACCCGAGATGCAACTCGTCGGGTCGCACGTATTGGGCGAACTCGGCGCTGTCGCGTACCCAGATCTCGCCGATCGACACCGCGTCCGGGTAGTCGTCGAGCACTCGGCGGATCTTGCGGTGGATGCGATGTACGCCGGGGTTGTTGAACCGGATGTCGTGCCGGTCGTCGGCCAGGAGTTCGGGGGCCGATGCGTCTGGCTGGATCGGCATGTCGGGCAGGCCAGGCGGTTTGGCCAGACCATGGGCGACGTCGATGCGGAACCCATCGATTCCGCGGTCGAGCCAGAAGCGCATCGTCTTCTCCAGGTCGGCCCACACTTCGGGGTTGTTCCAGTCGAGATCCGGCTGTTCGGGCGCGAACAGGTGCAGATACCACTGGCCCGGCTTGCCGTCCGGTTCAGTGATCCGGGTCCATGCGGATCCGCCGAAGACGCTGCGCCAATTGTTGGGCGGCTCAGCTCCCGATGGACCGCGGCCGTGGCGAAAGATGTAGCGCTCACGGGCCGCGCTGTCGGGCGCGCTGCGGAGGGCCTCGTCGAACCACGGATGCTCACGGCTGGTGTGGTTGGGCACCAGGTCCATCACGACTTTGAGGCCACTTTCATGGGCCGCCGAGAGCAGACCGTCGAACGCCTCCATCCCGCCGAACAACGGGTCGATGTCGCGGGGGTCGGAGACGTCATAGCCGTGATCGGCCATCGGGGAGCGGGTCACCGGCGACAGCCAGATGGCATCCACGCCCAGCAGTTCCAGATAACCGAGACGGTCAGTTACACCGAGTAGATCGCCCACACCATCGCCGGAGAGATCGGCGAATGAGCGCGGATAGATCTGATAGAACACTGCTTCCGACCACCACCGTCGGTCGGTATTGGTGGCAGACGATTCAGTCATAGCGGAGAGTTCACCAGCATTTGCGCCGCTGAGTCCATGTATTCGACAAGACGGGCCCGGTGCTCGTCATCGAGTCGATCGGAGTCGATCGAGGCGATCGCGGTGTGCATGCAGCGCAGCCAGGCGTCGCGCTCGAGCGGTCCGATCTGGAACGGCATGTGGCGCATGCGCAGCCGCGGATGCCCGCGTTCGTCGGAGTAGGTGCGGGGGCCGCCCCAGTACTGCTCGATGAACAGTAGGAAGCGGCGTTCGGCGGGGCCGAGATCTTCCTCGGGATAGAGCGGACGGACGATCGGGTCGGCGGCGACTTCTTCATAGAAGCGGCCGATCAGGGCCGCGAAGGTGTCATGGCCGCCGACCGCGTCGTAGAACGTCTGCTCCTGTTCGCTCACATTCGCCATTGTTCCATCGCAACGCGGGGCCGACCGCATCGGAGCGGTGGCCGGGGGCGGATGCCCGAAGATCGGTGGCCGCACGGGTTTGCCGACAGTTCACCAAACATCCTGCTGATAAATGCGGATATTGCCGTGCGTGGAGGCCGGTAGCGTGGTCAACTAGCGAAGGCGCGGCCCGACAACGGGCGCGCCATCGCATCGAAGCGCAGATGATCGAAGGCACGTCAGGATGAAGCGAAACCGACCGCATCCGACCAGACCTGCGGCCGTGACGGAACTGCATCCCGCCCGTCCACGGCCGGTAGGCCTTGGTCAGCGACGGGTGCTGCTGCTCAATGCCACCTACGAGCCGCTCCATGCGATCAGCGGCCGCCGTGCGATCGTTCTTCTGCTGCGCGAGCGCGCCGAGGTGCTGCATACCGAGACCGCCGGGGCCCAGGTGCATTCTGCGGGACTCACCTTGGAGATGCCGTCGGTGATCCGGCTGCGTACCTACGTCAAGGTGCCTTTCCGCTCCGTCGTGCCGCTGACCAGGGCCGCGCTGATGCATCGGGACGGCCATCAGTGCGGGTATTGCGGTGGTCGCGCCGATACCGTCGACCACGTGGTTCCACGTAGTCGTGGCGGTGCCCACAGCTGGGACAACTGCGTCGCATGTTGCGCCAGCTGCAACCATCGCAAAGCCGACCGGCTGCTCTCGGAGATCGGCTGGACTCTCGACGCGAAGCTCACCGCGCCCAACGGGACGCAGTGGCGCCTGCTGTCGACCGTGAAGGACGCGGCGGCGATCGATCCGACGTGGACGCAATATCTCAATGCCGGGGCTGCGTGACTTTATGACAGCCGGGTAGGGCGGAGGCCGGGCGTGGATCACCGTCGGATAGATTTCAGGGGAACATTCCCTGTGTTGCGGAAGGTAAGGGCGAAGTGGAAAGTCTGATTGTTCCGATCGGCATGCCGGTCACGATCCTCACGATCATTTTCGTGCTCGCGTGCATCGTGTCCATGTTGTTCGCCCGCGGCACGAAGTACCCCAAGCAGCAGACGTACACGCTCGACCAGAAGTGGACGCATGAGCCGCTGCTGCTGAGCGCGACTGAGGACGGACCGGTCGCCGCGCCGGCGCACGGCCACGGCGACATCGAGATCGGAGGCTCGGCTCATGGCAAGTGGTGATCACGGCGGGTTCTCGCTCCCGGCCCATATCGACCCGAACAACCTGCCCATGGGCGCCGCCATCACGAGCAGCGGCAGGCTGTCGGTCGCCCGGCAGCCGGGCGCGGTCGCCACGACGCCGCCGCTGACGACCAAGGACCTCGTCGCGCTCGACGAGACCCTGTCGAAGGCGACCGACGAGGCGCTGGTGCGCTTCTCGATCTACATCGGCGACCTCGGTGATGACGCCGTCGCCGGAGCCGAGAAGTTGCTGCCCGGCGTTCCCGAGCCGGAACATGCGGCGCTGCTGGCTGTTTCGCCGAACACCAAGGACGTCGTCGTGGTGTCCGGGTCGAAGGTGGCGGACCGCGTCAACGATCGCGTTGCGCAGCTGGGCGTCACGGCCGCGATCGCCAGTTTCCGGGCGGGAGACCTGGTCGACGGCCTCGTCGCCGGAATCCGCGTGATGGCCAACGCGGCCAAGCGTTCCTGACTTCGGTAACTCACCAACTCTGACGAACGAACCCCGCAGGTGAAACCTGCGGGGTTCGTTCGTGTGTAGCGTCCCTGCCGCTAGCTCGCGTCGTACCGTTGGTTGCGCAGGGAACGCACGACGCCGTCGCGACCTTCGGAGATCAACCGCCGCAAGGCCGGCGGGTGGTCGCCCGCGAGGAAATCGTCGGCGGCCGCGATACCCGCATCGTCGATGGCCCATCCCGGGTAGAGGCCGACGATGACCGACTGCGCCACCTCGCTCGTGCGACGATCCCAGACGTCCTGTGCCGCAGCGAAGTATTGGGCCGTGTACGGGGCGAGCAGCGACTCCTGGCCGGCTCGCACAAAGCCGGCGATCACCGCACGGCCCAGGGTGTTCGACAAGTCGTCGTCGAAGACGGCCTGTCGCCACGCCGCGGCCTTGGACTCGGCGGCGGGTCGCGCGGCCCGCGCGGTGGCGGCGCGCCGTTCGCCGGTTGCGGTGTTGTCGCGACTGAGCTCGGCATCGATGACCGGAGTCTCCAGTGCGCCCGCGTCGATGCGGCCGGCGGCCGCCAGGGCCGTCACCAGTGACCAGCGCAGATCGGTGTCGATGACCAGGCCGGGCAACCCCGCGGATTCCGGTGTGGCACCGTCCAACAACTGCGCGAGTACGTCGACGACATCATCGGGCAGTACGCCGGCAAGCAATGTGTTGATGAACGCCAACTGGTGATCGGAACCGGGTTCGGCGCCGCGCGCGAGCTCAAGCAGCCGCCGACTGAAGGTCGGCCAGCCGGTCTCGGCTGCCCAGGCCGGGTCGGCGTAGGAGCTGATAGCGCTCTGCGCCTGCAGCAGAACTCGTTGCACCACACCGATTTCCGATTCGGCGCCGATGCCCTCCTGCACCAGGGCGGCGAATTCGCGCGCCCGCATCTGGGCCTGCCGCGTCATCTCCCAGGCCGCCGACCACACCAGAGTCCGCGGCATCGGGTCGGCGATATCCGCGATCCGGCTGGTCGCGGCAGCCAACGAGTCGTCGTCGAGCCGCACCGAGCAGTAGGTGAGGTCGTCGTCGTTGATCAGCACCAGCTGGCCCCGTGGGCTGCCGACCAGCTCGTCGACACTGGTGCGTTCACCCTGGACGTCGAGCTCGACTCGCTTGACCCGCACCAGCTTTCCCTGATCGTCGCCGTACACGCCGACCGCCAGCCGGTGCACTCGGGTCTCGCCGGCGCCCGGCGCGGCTCCTTCCTGCACGATCTCGAAGCGGGTGAAGTTGCCGTCGCCATCCACGTCGAAGTCCGGGCGCAGCACGTTGATACCGGTGGTCTTCAGCCACTGCGTGCCCCAGTCCGACAGGTCTCGTCCGGACGAACGTTCCAGCGCACCAAGTAGGTCCGCGAAGGTGGCATTGCCGAACTGATGTGCGGCGAAGTAGTCGCGCAGGCCGGCGAGGAAGTGGTCGAGCCCGACGTAGGCGACGAGCTGCTTGAGGACGGATGCGCCCTTGGCATAGGTGATGCCGTCGAAGTTCACCTCGACCGCGGCCAGGTCGGGGATATCGGCCGCCACGGGATGTGTCGACGGCAACTGGTCCTGCCGGTACGCCCATGACTTCTCGACATTCGCGAACGTCGTCCACGCGTTCTTGTACTCGGTGGCCTCGGCCTGACAGAGGACTGACGCGAAGGTGGCGAAAGATTCGTTGAGCCACAGGTCATCCCACCACTTCATGGTGACCAGGTCGCCGAACCACATGTGGGCCATCTCGTGCAGCACGGTCTCGGCGCGCCGCTCGTACAGGTACCCGGTGACCTTCGACCGGAAGACGTAGTCCTCCAGGAACGTCACCGCGCCGGCGTTCTCCATCGCGCCGGCATTGAACTCGGGGACGAAGAGCTGGTCGTACTTGCCGAAGGCGTATGGGATGCCGAAATTCTTGTGGTAGAAGCCGAAACCCTGCTTGGTCTCGGTGAAAAGACGATCGGCGTCCATGTGCTCGGCCAGCGACGCGCGGCAGTAGATGCCGAGGTCGATGGCCCCGTGCTCGTCGACGTACTGGTCCGTCCATTTCGCGTACGGCCCGGCGATGAGGGCCACCAGGTAGGTGCTCATCAGCGGGGTAGTGGTGAAAACGAAGCTGCCGGAACCAGATTCGGCGGTGGCGGCACCGTTCGATATCACCTGCCAGTCGGTCGGCGACTGCACGCGTACATCGAACGTCGCCTTCAGATCCGGCTGATCGAAGCAGGCGAACATTCGCTTGGCGTCGGCGGTCTCGAACTGCGAGTACAGGTAGACGGCGCCGTCGGCCGGATCGACGAAACGGTGCAGACCCTCGCCGGTGTGCGAGTACACGCAATCGGCCACCACGGTCAGCGAGTTCTCGGCGGCGAGCCCGGTGAGCGCGATCCCCTTCTCCTCGTCGTAACCGGACAGATCCATAGGCCGGCCGTTGAGGGTGGCTTCGTGAACAGTGGCGGCGATCAGGTCGATGAAGGTGTCCGCGCCGGGCGTCGCCGCGAACTCGACGGTCGTCGTCGAACGAAAGGTGTCGGGGCCGGTCGTGAGATCGAGATCGATGCGGTAGTTCTGCACGCGCACCGTTGCGGCGCGTTCGGCTGCTTGGACTCGGGTCAAGTTGGGTGCGGTCACGCTGGCCACTGTAATGCTCGACGCCTACCGGCGCGGATGCTCCGCCATGGCCGGTGTTGCTCGATTAATGTCGAACGATGATCAGTCGTGTCCGGTCGTGGTGGGCGGCAATCGATCCCGCGGATGTTCGCGAACGGATCACCGATGTCAACGACGGCATCATTGCCGTGGCGGGTATGGGGCTGGGCCTGGCGGGCGCGCATGTGAATGCCTCGACGACATATGCCGTGGTGACGCTGAGCGCGTCGGTCGGCGCCCTCTCGGTCTGCGGCATGCAGCTCGGCGAGGCGTTCGCAGACCGGGAGGCCGTGGAGGCAGTCGCTGCCGAGGAGCGTCGACTCCTGGAGCTGACTCCTGACGAGGAACTCGCCGAGCTCGCGGAAGCTTTTGTGGTCAAAGGTGTTTCACCTGAGACTGCGCGCGCGGTAGCGGAGGAGCTGTCGGCCGTGGATGCGTTGTCGGCGCAGCTGGAGGTGGAGTACGGCATCCGCGAGTACATCTCGCGACGGGCTGCTTGGGTGCGGGGGATCGCGGCGGGAGTGGCGTACCTGTTCGGTGCCATGATTCCGCTGCTGATCACCGTCCTGGTGCCGTTCCGGTGGCGGGAGGAGTGGTCGGTGCTCGCGGCATTGGTCGCGCTGATGGTGACGTCTTTGGTGCTGTCGCGGCGTGGCATGTCGAACATGTGGGCTACGGCGGGCCGGTCGATCGCCGTCGGCGTGATCGCCTTCGGGCTGGCCTACTTCTTCGGCGACTTGTTGCTCTGAAGTTCCCTTCGCCGCATCGGGTGGATCTGCCGAGCGGGAATGCGACCGCTCGCTATCGGTTGAACTATTACGGAGAGTTCAACCATCGAAGAGGAGTGTCGTGTCCGAGAAGAATCGCGCTGATTTCTGGTTTGACCCGCTGTGCCCGTGGTGCTGGATCACCTCGCGATGGATCCTCGAGGTCGAGAAGGTGCGCGACATCGATGTGAACTTCCATCTGATGAGCCTCGCGGTGCTCAACGAGGGCAAGGACATTCCGCCCGAGTACGCGGAGAAGCTGGCCCAGGCATGGGAGCCGGTGCGGGTGATAGCCGCGGCCCAGGCGCAGCGTGGCGACGAGATCCTGGCGCCGCTGTATGAGGCGATGGGCACCCGGATCCACAACCGCGGCTACGAGGATTTCGCGACGGTCATCAGTGAGTCGCTCGAGGAAGTCGGTTTGCCCGCCGAACTCGCCGGAGCGGCGACCTCGACCGAGTTCGACGAAGCCATCCGCACCAGTCACCACGAGGGCATGGACAAGGTAGGCGACGACGTCGGCACGCCGACGATCCACATCAACGACACCGCGTTCTTCGGGCCCGTGCTGTCGCGTATTCCGCGCGGTGAGACGGCCGGCGAGTTGTGGGACGCCTCGGTGACCCTGGCGGGCTACCCGCATTTCTACGAGCTCAAGCGGACCCGCACCGAGGGGCCGGAATTCGACTGAGTCCAGGCGCACCGCCAACGGCTGACCCCGGCGCACAATTGGGCCGACGACCTGCAACAATTGTCGCCATGCGCGTATACCTGGGAGCGGACCACGCCGGATTCGAGACGAAGAATGCCATCGCCGAGCATCTGAAGGCGGCAGGGCATGAGGTCATCGACTGCGGCGCGCACGTCTACGACGCCGAGGACGACTACCCGGCCTTCTGCATCGACGCCGCCCGCAAGGTCGTCGCCGACCCGGGCAGTCTGGGCATCGTGCTGGGTGGCAGCGGCAACGGCGAGCAGATCGCGGCCAACAAGGTGCCGGGCGCTCGCTGTGCGCTGGCCTGGAGCGTGGAGACCGCGCAGCTGGCCCGCGAGCACAACAACGCGCAGCTGATCGGCATCGGCGGTCGCATGCACTCGCTGGAGGAGGCCCTGGCGATCGCCGACGCGTTCCTGGCGACGGCCTGGTCCGAGGCGCCGCGCCACCAGCGGCGCATCGACATCCTGTCCGAGTACGAGACCACGCACACCCCGCCGCCGGTTCCGCAGGCGTAACGCGTGCCCGAGGGCCATACGCTGCACCGGCTGGCCCGCGACCACAAGAAATACTTTGCGGGCCAGCAGGTCTCGGTGACCAGCCCACAGGGACGGTTCGCGGCACAAGCGCAGCGGCTGGACGGTCGCGAGTTCGTGGGTGCACAGGCATGGGGCAAACACCTGGTGCACGAGTACGCCGGCGGAGTGCTCGTCCACGTCCACCTCGGTCTCTACGGCGCGTTCACCGATCATCCGGTGCCGATGCCGGATCCGGTCGGTCAGGTGCGCATGCGGATCGTCGGCGCGCAGATCGGTACCGACCTGCGCGGCCCGACTGCCTGCGAAATCTATGGTGCCGCAGAGCTTTCCGCCTTGACCGATCGACTCGGCCCGGATCCGTTACGGCGCGATGCGGACCCGGCGCGAGCGTGGGCACGGATCTCGCGGTCTGGTCAGCCGATCGCGCAACTGCTGATGGACCAGAAGGTGCTGGCCGGCGTCGGCAACGTGTACCGCGCCGAACTGCTCTTCCGCCATCGGTTGGCGCCGATGACACCTGGCCGCGACCTGTCGGAGGCGCAGTGGACGGCGATGTGGGACGACCTCGTTGCCTTGATGCGGGTCGGCGTGCGCAAAGGTCGCATGCATGTAGTGCGTCCAGAGGATGACCGCGGCGCTCCGTCGTACGCGCCCGATCGGCCCCGCACCTACGTGTACCGGCGCGCGGGCGAACCGTGCCGGATCTGCGGCACCCCGGTGATGCTGGCCGAACTGGCGGCCCGCAAGCTGTACTGGTGTCCGTCTTGTCAGGTTGCGGGCTGATCATCTCGGTCTGACGTCCGGCTGATGCCGCGGTCACCCGGTGCGATCGGCTCAGATGCGGGACAGTAATCGCATGGACCATTTCGATCTGCTCGTCATCGGTTCCGGACCGGCGGGACAGAAGGCGGCGATCGCCGCGGCGAAACTCGGAAAGCGTGCGGCGGTCGTCGAACGTCGCGACATGGTCGGCGGGGTGTGCATCAACACCGGCACCATTCCGTCGAAGACCATGCGCGAAGCGGTCCTCTACCTGACCGGACTCAACCAGCGTGAGCTGTACGGCGAGTCGTATCGGCTGAAGGACGACATCACCGTCGGTGATCTGTCCGCCCGCACCCAGCATGTGATCGGGCGGGAAATCGATGTCGTGCAGAATCAGCTGTCTCGCAACCGGGTTCAGATGCTCATCGGTTCGGCTCGCTTCACGGGTCCGCATGAGGTCGACATCGCGACCTCTGGCGGCGACCACAAGACGGTGACCGCGGACAACTTCGTGATCGCCGTCGGCACGCGGCCGGCACGTCCGGAATCCGTCGATTTCGACGGGGCGACCGTCGTCGACTCAGACCAGATCCTCGGCATGGACCGGGTGCCGATGTCGATGGTTGTCGTCGGCGCCGGCGTGATCGGGATCGAGTACGCGTCGATGTTCGCCGCGCTGGGCACCAAGGTCACGGTGGTGGAGAAGCGGCCGACGATGCTCGACTTCTGTGACCGGGAGATCATCGAGGCGCTTCAGTATCAGCTGCGTGACCGCGGGGTGACGTTCCGCTTCGGCGAATCGGTCAAGACTGTCGAGAAGCACCCCTCCGGCACCTTGACGATCCTGGAATCAGGAAAGAAGATTCCCGCGGACACCGTGCTGTATTCGGCTGGCCGGCAAGGAGTTACGGACGAGCTCGATGTCGCGGCCGCCGGACTGACCGCCGATGCGCGCGGCCGTTTGACGGTCGACGCCGAATTCCGCACCACGGTCGATCACATCTTCGCGGTCGGCGATGTGATCGGCTTCCCCGCGCTTGCCGCCACGTCGATGGAACAGGGCAGGCGCGCGGCGTATCACGCATTCGGCGAGCCGGTGGGCGAGTCCGAAGGCGAACAGCCGATCGGCATCTACTCGATTCCCGAAGTCAGTTTTGTCGGCAAGACCGAGGACGAACTGACCGCGGCGGATATCCCGTTCGAGGTGGGCGTCGGGCGGTATCGCGAGCTGGCTCGCGGGGCGATCATGGGCGATTCATACGGCATGCTCAAACTTCTGATCGATGCCAACAGCCGGAAAGTGCTGGGGGTACACGTGTTCGGCAGCAACGCGTGCGAACTCGTGCACGTGGGACAGACGGTGATGGGCCTGGGCGGGACGGTCGACTATCTGGTCGATGCCGTCTTCAACTACCCGACGCTGTGTGAGGCGTACAAGGTGGCCGCACTCGACGCGGAGAACAAGATGCGCGCGATCAGTCGGGTCGCCACCACCGGTAACGTCGGCGAACTGCGCCTGGAGAGCCCCGACTAGATCGGTCGGCTTCACCCAATCGAGTCAGGCGTCGGCGGCGGTACCGGGAGCAGCAGGGTTGCAATCGACTGACTCAACCAAAAAGGTCAGAAGGCGAAAAGCCTTCTGACCTGCGGAGCGGGTGACGGGAATCGAACCCGCGTAGCTAGTTTGGAAGACTAGGGCTCTACCATTGAGCTACACCCGCGTGCATACGACACGATGGGATCGCCACCGGCCGTGTGCGCAGCAGACTGTACCGCGAAATGGCATCGGCAACGAAATCGAGTGCGTGCGGGCACAAGTGATCCGCCGCAGGTACTCGATTTCTCGCGCTGTGGTGGGCCACGTACTATTTGCGGTTGGCATGCGCCGCGCCTGATCGCCGGTAGTGCCTGAGGTAGGCCGGTGGCCGTTTGGTTGATCGGCACGACGGGATGTGGCGCAGCTTGGTAGCGCATCCGCTTTGGGAGCGGAGGGTCGCAGGTTCAAATCCTGTCATCCCGACCACACCGATCACCGAAGTCGGTATCCAATAGGACAACGCATGAGGAGTCAGAGCGCAGTGAAGAGCACCGTCGAGCAGTTGAGCCCGACCCGAGTGAAGTTGAGCGTCGAGGTTCCGTTCGAGGAGCTCGAGCCAGACTTCGCCCGGGCGTACCAGTCGCTGGCGCAGCAGGTGCGGATCCCCGGTTTCCGTCCAGGCAAGGCACCGGCCAAGCTGATCGAGGCCCGCGTGGGTCGCGATTCGGTGATGGCACAGGTCGTCAACGATGCGCTGCCGGCCAAGTACTCGGCAGCCGTCGAGGAGACCGAGACCAAGGCCATCGGCCAGCCGGATATCGACGTCGCCGACCTCGAGTACGGCGAGCCCGTGAACTTCACCGCCGAGGTCGACGTTCGGCCGGACTTCGACCTGCCGGAGTACACGGCGCTGTCGGTCGAGGTCGAGCCGGTGAAGTCGGATGACGACGCGGTCGAGGAGCAGCTCAAGGCACTTCAGCAGCGTTTCGGCACCCTCGTCGGTGTCGACCGGGCGGTGCAGGACGGCGACTTCGTATCGATCGACATGTCGGCGACCGTCGACGGCAAGCCCGTCGAGGAGGCTGCCACCAGTGGCCTGTCGCACGAGGTCGGTTCGGGTCAGCTGATCGACGGTCTGGATGAGGCTCTGATCGGGCTCAAGACCGGCGAAGAGAAGCAGTTCGAGACCAAGCTGGTCGCCGGCGAGCACGCGGGCGACGATGCGAACGTCACCGTCAAGATCAACTCGGTCAAGGAGCGCGAGTTGCCGGCGGCGGACGACGACTTCGCCCAGATGGCCAGCGAATTCGACACCATCGACGAGCTGAAGGCCGATCTGGCCGAGCGCGTCGCACGTTCGGGCCGCATGCAGCAGGCAGGCGAGGTCCGGGATGCGGTGCTGGCCAAGCTGATCGAGTCGGTCGAGATCCCGTTGCCGGAGAAGGTCGTCGACGCCGAGGTCGAGGCGCAGCTCGAGCCCATCTTCCACAGCCTGGGTCACGACGACGAGCAGATCGCGAAACTCTTTGAGGCGCAGGACACCACGCGCGAAGAGTTCGAGAAGAAGGCCCGCGAGACCGCCGAAGAGTCGATCACGCGCCAGCTGCTGCTGGACGCGATCGCCGACCAGCAGGAGACCGAGGTCAGCCAGGACGAGCTGACCCAGCAGATCCTGTTCCAGGCGCAGCAGTACGGCATGGCTCCGCAGGAGTTCATCAACCAGCTGCAGCAGGCCGGACAGGTGGGCGCGGTCTACGCCGACGTCCGCCGCGGCAAGGCGCTCGCATCGGTCGTCAACAAGGTCGCCGTCAAGGACACCGCCGGAACGGTCGTCGATACGGACGAGTTCTTCGGTGAGCCCGCGAACACGGAAGACGCAGCCGAGTAATTCTTCTGCTGTCAGCGAAGAAGGGCGGTGCCGGGACTCCGGCGCCGCCCTTCTTCGTTAGGGTCGGTGTCAACACCCAGACACACCAGCATTTTCCGAACGAAGGTAGGCACTCGTGACTGAGTTTTCATCGTCGCAATCCTCGCTGTCGCCGACGGCATCGTCGGGGCTCGGCGGCCTGAGTCTGACCGATTCGGTCTTCGAGCGACTGCTGCGCGAGCGGATCATCTTCCTCGGCACCCAGGTCGACGACGAGATCGCGAACCGGTTGTGCGCGCAGATTCTGCTGCTCGCGGCGGAGGATCCGACCAAGGACATCCACCTGTACATCAACTCGCCGGGTGGTTCGGTGAGCGCGGGCATGGCGATCTTCGACACCATGCAGATCGCCGAGTGCGATGTCGCGACCTACGCGATGGGCCTGGCCGCGTCGATGGGGCAGTTCCTGTTGGCCGCTGGCACGAAGGGCAAGCGGCACGCGCTGCCGCACGCGCGGATCATGATGCACCAGGGTTCGGCGGGCATCGGCGGCACCGCGGCGGACATCGCGATCCAGGCCGAGCTGTACGCGTCGACCAAAGTCGAGATGAACCAGCTGATCGCCGAGTTCACGGGCCAGACGGTCGAGAAGATCGAGGCCGACTCCGATCGCGACATGTGGTTCACCGCCGAGCAGGCCAAGGACTACGGCATCGTCGACCACATCATCACCCGACCGGTCCGCCAGCCGTAGCTCGAACTCACTGAATCAGGAGCATTCACATGAACGATTACTACGGCGCCAACGGACCGCAGTCGCGCTACATCATGCCCGAGTTCATCGAGCGCACGCCCAACGGCGAGCGGGTGATGAACGCGTACGCGAAGCTCTTCGAAGAGCGGATCATCTTCATCGGTACCCAGATCGACCCGGTGCTGGGCAGTGACGTCGTCGCGCAGCTGCTGGTGCTGGAGTCTCAGGATCCGGACCGCGACATCACGATGTACATCAATTCCCCGGGCGGCAGCGTGTCGGACATGCTGTCGATCTACGACGCGATGCAATATGTGCACTGCGACATCGCGACGATCTGCCCCGGCGAGGCGGCGTCGGCGGCGGCGATCCTGTTGGCCGGCGGCACTCCCGGAAAGCGTGCGGCGCTGCCGAACGCCACCGTGCTGATTCATCAGCCGCGGACCGGTGGGTCGATGCGTGGTCAGATCTCCGACCTGGAGATCCAGGCCGCCGAGATCGAACGGCTGCGTAACCGGCTCGACGAGATCCTGTCGCTGCACACCGGGCAGAGCGTCGAGCAGATCCGCAAAGACACTGATCGCGACAACATTCTGACCGCGGATGCGGCCAAGGACTACGGCATCATCGACGAGGTTTTCCAATACCGCAAGAAGTCCGCGCAGCGTAGGTAATCGGCTTTGCCGGTGATGGTCCGAGCCGGTTGATACCGGGCGGGCGTGACGTGGCACCCGGGTTCGGCGTGTCGGTCAGCTTTATCTGTCGAACTTGGGCCTGCTCACGGGTACGGTCTTTGATAGCGGTCCCGCGATGTGGGAACGGGTAGAGGGAAGTAGGTAGCACGGAACATGGCTCGTATCGGAGACGGTGGTGACCTGCTCAAGTGCTCGTTCTGCGGCAAGAGTCAGAAGCAGGTGAAGAAGCTCATCGCCGGCCCCGGCGTGTACATCTGCGACGAGTGCATCGACCTCTGCAACGAGATCATCGAGGAGGAGCTTGCCGAGACCAGCGATGTGAAGCTCGATGAGCTGCCCAAGCCCGCCGAGATCCGCAACTTCCTCGAGAACTATGTGATCGGGCAGGACACTGCCAAACGCACGTTGGCGGTCGCGGTCTACAACCACTACAAGCGAATCCAGGCCGGCGACCGCAAGGACGCCCGTGGCACCGAGACGGTGGAGCTGGCCAAGTCGAACATTCTGATGCTGGGCCCGACCGGCTGCGGCAAGACGTATCTGGCGCAGACGCTGGCGAAGATGCTGAACGTGCCGTTCGCCATCGCCGACGCCACTGCGCTCACGGAAGCCGGATACGTCGGCGAGGACGTCGAGAACATCCTGCTGAAGCTGATCCAGGCCGCCGACTACGACGTCAAGCGTGCCGAGACCGGCATCATCTATATCGATGAGGTCGACAAGATCGCTCGTAAGAGCGAGAACCCGTCGATCACCCGGGACGTCTCGGGTGAGGGCGTGCAGCAGGCGCTGCTGAAGATCCTCGAGGGCACGCAGGCGAGCGTGCCGCCGCAGGGTGGTCGCAAACACCCCCATCAGGAATTCATCCAGATCGACACCACCAATGTGTTGTTCATCGTCGCCGGCGCTTTCGCGGGCCTGGAGCGGATCATCTCCGACCGAATCGGCAAGCGCGGTATCGGATTCGGTACCGAGGTGCGCTCGAAGGAAGAGGTCGACATGATCGACCATTTCGCCGAGGTGATGCCGGAGGATCTCATCAAGTTCGGGCTGATCCCGGAGTTCATCGGCCGTCTGCCGGTCGTTGCTTCCGTGACCAACCTGGACAAGGACTCGCTGGTGTCGATCCTGTCCGAGCCGAAGAACGCGTTGGTCAAGCAGTACGCCAAGCTCTTCGAAATGGACGGCGTGGAGCTGGAGTTCAAGCAGGACGCCCTCGAAGCCATCGCCGATCAGGCTATTCACCGCGGCACCGGCGCCCGTGGCCTGCGCGCGATCATGGAAGAAGTGCTGCAGCAGGTCATGTACGACATCCCCAGCCGTGACGACGTCGAGAAGGTCGTCGTCACCGGTGAGACCGTGCGTGACAACGTGCTGCCGACGATCGTCCCGCGTAAGGCGCGCCCGGACGAGCGTCGCGACAAGTCTGCCTAGCAAGTCGCGGCCGGGCCGAAAGTTAGCGCGGCACAAGACAATTCGCATATGGGCGATTTGAGTAGTTAACGTTTGTGGGTTGCGCAACCCATTTCCCGCTCAGTGGACATATTTCCCGAATCGCAATTCTGCTGTGAGTAGCCTCACTCTGCGCTCGACCTACGGAGGTCGCGCGGATGAATGTGCCGGCCGACCGGGCCGGCACTCGGAAGGGGAACTATTCATGTCGCTACGCGCCTTACGCGTTGCCGCCGGGGCAACGATGGCTTTGACAATCGGCTTAATAGCACCATTGACGGTGCCGACCGCCTCGGCGACACCGGCCGGGGCAGCACAGTCGCTGGGAATCACTCCGGCGAATGCCCGTGACATCGGTGGCTACGACGGGCAGTTCGGTTCGACGGTGAAGACCGGTCTGATCTACCGGTCGAATGCGATGTCGGGTCTTACTGCCGGTGATCTTGCGAAGATCGCCGCGGCTCGGATCTCGGACATCATCGATTTCCGCTCGCCCAACGAGGTTGCGGCGACTCCGGATACCCCGGTTCCGACCGCTACCAACACCAAGCGTCCGATCTGGAATCCGTCGAACGACTTTTACAACCAGATCAACGCCATCATCGTTGGCGGCCCGACCGTGCAACAGCAGCAGCTGGGCAACGGCGGAGCCGAGACGATCATGCAGAACTACTACCGCTGGGTGATCAACACGCCGGACGCTCGCGCGCAGCTCGGGGCGACGTTCAAGGAGGCTGCCACTTCGACGACTCCGATCCTGTATCACTGCACGTCGGGCAAGGATCGCACGGGAATGATGACCGCGATCCTGCTGACCGCGCTGGGCACGCCGAAGAACGAGGTCTACCAGGACTACCTGGCTTCCAACCAGAATCTGGCCGCAACGAACGCGGCCACGATCTCGGGCCTGGAATCGCACGGCCTGGTCACCAGCGCGACCGCGCCGTTGCTCCAGCCGATTCTCGGTGTGGAGTCCAGCTTCCTGGATGCGGCCTTCGATCAGATGAACAAGTCGTTCGGGTCGTTCGACAACTTTGTGCGTACGGGCCTCGGCGTTGACGCGGCGACCCTGCAGGCGCTGAAGACGAAGATGCTGAATGCGCCGGGCGGCGGGGGTGGCGGTGCCTTCGGCTCGTCAGCCGGCAACGGACTCGGCTTCGGTTCCTAGTCGATACGTTTCGTCATCTACATGGCCGGTGGGCCGGGCTCAATGAGTCCGGCCCATCGGCCTTTTGGTCTGCTTGGGTCGCGTCGGCAGTGAAAGCTGTTATGTGCCAGTCGATTATCGATCGCGGGTCGCGGTCGAACCGGCTGGCGCCGACTCGGAAACCGGTGTCCCGATAGGTGGGCAGTTTTGGCGAATTGCGCCGTTGGTGTGAGTAGCGTCACCTCCGCGCCGACCTGTCAAGGACGGCGCTTCGGATGTGTCAGCCGATCGGCTGGCCCTTGGAAGGGGAACTATTCATGTCGTTACGCGCCTTACGCGTTGCCGCCGGGGCAACGATGGCTTTATCGATCGGCTTAGTAACGCCGATGGCGGTGCCGGTCGCCTCTGCGACACCAGCTGGGGCGGGGCCGTCGCTCGGAATCACGCCGGCGAATGCCCGTGATATCGGCGGCTACGACGGGTTGTTCGGTTCGACAGTGAAGACCGGACTCATCTTCCGGTCGAATGCGATGGCCGGCCTGAGCGTGGGTGACCTTGCGAAGATCACCGCAGCCCGGATCTCGGACATCATCGATTTCCGTTCGCCCGCCGAAGTGGCCGCCACGCCGGACACCCCGGTGCCGGGAACGACTTACACGAAGCGGCCGATCTACGACCCGAGCAATGATTTCTACACCGTCGTCAACCAGATCATCGGCGGCGGACCGGCCTATCAGCAGCAGAAGCTGGGCAACGGTGGTGCGCAGGCCATGATGGTGGACAGCTATCGCTGGTTCATCACCGACCCGACCGCTCGTGGCCAGTTCGCGGCGACCTTCAAAGAGGCCGCGACGTCCACGACGCCGATCCTGTACCACTGCACGTCGGGCAAGGACCGTACCGGCATCATGACCGCGGTCCTGCTGACCGCGCTGGGCACGCCGAAGAACGAGGTCTACCAGGACTACCTGAAGTCGAACGCGAATCTGGCCGCGACGAATCAGGCGACGATCAATGGTCTGCTGTCGGCGCACCTGATCACCGATGGATCGTTGCTGGAGCCACTGCTGGGTGTGGAGTCAAGCTACCTCGACGCAGCCTTCGATCAGATCAACAAGTCGTTCGGATCGTTCGACAACTTCGTCAAGACCGGCCTCGGCGTCGACGCGGCGACCCTGCAGGCGCTGCGGACGAAGATGCTGAACAAGCCGGGCAACGGCGGTGGTGGCGCCTTCGGCTCGTCAGCCGGCAACGGACTCGGCTTCGGTTCCTAGTCGATACGTCTCGTCATCTGCATGGCCGGTGGGTCGGGCTCAATGAGTCCGGCCCACCGGCCTTTTCGGCTCGTACGGTCGGATGCGATTCGGCGATACCGACCCCATCGTGGGCGCTCCGCGGGCAATATGGCGGACGTGACTGAAACGGTGCGCCCTGCGGCGCTGATTCTGGCCGGGGGCGCTTCCAAGCGCATGGGACGTGACAAGGCGGCGCTCGAATGGGACGGCGAGCCGCTGCTCGAGCGGATTGCTCGGATCACGTCCGAGAGTTGTGGACCGATCTATGTGGTGGCTCCGGAGGACTCGGCGGCGTCGCGGTTGCGCGGCACCGGTCCGACGCCGGCCATCTGGATCACCGACGAGCAGCCGGGGATGGGTCCGCTGGCCGGTTTGGCCGGCGGGCTCGCGGCGGCCGATGCCGACGGTGCCGAACTCGCGTTCGTCTGCGCCACCGACATGCCGTTGATCGGCGCGGGGCTGATCGACGAGCTCCTGGTGGCGTTGGGAGAGTCCGACGACGCGGCCATCGCGGTGGACGAGCAACGGAGCCATCCGCTGGCCGGTGTGTACCGCACTCGATGCGCCGGGCAGCTGCGCGAACTGGTCGCCGCGGGGGAACGGCGGATGCTCGCAGCGGTCGACGTCCTGCGCACACATCGGGTCACCGTCAGCGACCCGGACTGGCTGACGAACATCAATGCGCCGGAGGATCTGCACCGCCTGCGGGCCAGCTGATCGCAGCTCATAGAATTGCCAGGTGACCGAAACCGCTGCGACGCGTCCTGACCTGCCCGCGACCTGGGAGCCGGGTGAGCATGAGACCGGCATCTACCAACAGTGGGTAGACGCGGGGTACTTCACCGCCGATGCCGCCAGCGAAAAGCCGGCCTTCTCGATCGTCATCCCGCCGCCGAACGTCAACGGTTCGCTGCACATGGGGCACGCATTCGAACACGTCCTCATGGACGCACTGAGCCGTCGTCGCCGGATGCAGGGTTACGAGGTGCTGTGGCTGCCCGGCATGGACCATGCCGCGATCGCCATGCAGGCGATGGTGGAGAAGCAGCTCATCGCGCAGGGATCATCGCGTCATGACCTGGGCCGTGAGAAGTTCATCGAACGCGTGTGGCAGGCCAAGGACGAGATCGGCGGCACCATCGGCGAGCAGATGCGCCGTCTGGGCGACAGCGTCGACTGGTCGCGTGAGCGTTTCACCATGGACGAGGGTCTGTCCCGGGCCGTGCAGACCGTTTTCAAGAAGATGTACGACGACGGCCTGATCTATCGGGCCGAGCGCCTCGTCAACTGGTCACCGACGTTGCGGACGGCGATCAGCGACATCGAGGTGAAGTACCAGGAGGTCGACGGTGAACTCGTCAGCTTCCGGTATGGATCGCTCGATGACGACCAGCCGCACATCGTCGTGGCGACCACTCGGTTGGAGACGATGCTCGGCGATACCGCGATCGCAGTACATCCCGACGACGAGCGGTATCGCGGGCTGGTCGGCAGGTCGCTGGAGCATCCGTTCCTGGATCGACGGATCCCGGTGATCGTCGACGACTACGTCGACCCCGAATTCGGTTCGGGTGCAGTGAAAATCACCCCTGCCCACGACCCGAATGACTTCGCGATGGGACAGCGGCACGACCTGCCGATGCCGACGATCATGGACGCGACCGGCACGATCGCCGATACCGGGACCCAGTTCGACGGACTGGACCGATTCGAGGCACGCAAGGCCGTCCGGGAGGCCCTCGCGGAGCAGGGACGCATCGTCAAAGAGGTGCGGCCGTACCGGCATTCGGTCGGTCACTCCGAGCGGTCGGGCGAGCCGATCGAGCCGCGGCTGTCGCTGCAGTGGTGGGTCAAGGTCGACACCCTGGCCAAGGCGGCCGGCGACGCCGTTCGAGGCGGAGACACCGTCGTGCATCCGAAGTCGTTGGAGCCGCGGTGGTTCGCCTGGGTCGATGACATGCATGACTGGTGCATCTCGCGTCAGCTGTGGTGGGGCCACCGCATTCCGATCTGGTACGGCCCGGACGGCGAAGAGATCTGTGTCGGGCCGGACGAGCAGGCGCCCGACGGATACGTGCAGGACACAGACGTCCTCGACACCTGGTTCTCCTCGGGGCTGTGGCCGTTCTCGACGATGGGCTGGCCGGACGACACCGCCGATCTGCGCAAGTTCTATCCGACGTCGGTGCTCGTCACCGGCTACGACATCCTGTTCTTCTGGGTAGCCCGGATGATGATGTTCGGCACCTATGTGGCCGAGACCTTTGGTGATCGCGACGACACGACCGTGCCGTTCCGGGATCTGTTCCTGCACGGCCTGGTTCGTGACGAGCGCGGCCAGAAGATGTCCAAGTCCAAGGGCAACGGCATCGACCCGCTCGACTGGGTGCAGAGCTATGGCGCCGATGCCCTGCGGTTCACGCTGGCCCGCGGTGCCCGGCCGGGTGCCGACCTATCGGTGGGCGAATCGAATGCGCAGGATTCGCGAAACTTCGCGACCAAGCTGTTCAACGCCACCAAGTTCGCCCTGATGAACGGCGCCCGCGTGGGTGAACTGCCGCCGCGCGCCGAGCTGACCGATGCCGACCGCTGGATTCTGGGTCGTCTGGAAGAGGTTCGGGCGGAGGCGGATTCGGGTCTCGACGCCTACGAATTCGGCAAGGCCTGTGAGGCGCTCTATCACTTCGCGTGGGACGAGTTCTGTGACTGGTACCTGGAGATCGCCAAGGTGCAGATCGCCGCGGGACGGGTCGAGGCGACCGCGGTGGTGCTCGGCGTGGTGCTCGACAAGCTGTTCCGGCTGCTGCATCCGGTGATCCCGTTCGTGACCGAGACCCTGTGGCGTTCGGTGACCGGGGGCGAGTCGGTGACGATCGCGCAGTGGCCGGCGGCCGACACCGAGCCGGTGGACACAGTGGCCGCCAGCCGCATCACCGACATGCAACGACTGGTCACCGAGATCCGCCGGTTCCGCAGTGATCAGGGACTCAAACCGGGACAACGGGTTTCGGCGCGCATCGGTGGACTCGACGAGGCCGGCCTGGCCGAGCAGGCGGCCGTCATCGACGCGTTGGCCAAGCTCAATCAGCCCGACGAAGCGTTCACCGCGACCGCCACGGTCGAGGTGGCGCTATCTGGCGGCGTGACCGAGGTGCAGATCGACACGTCCGGAAAGGTCGACGTGTCCGCCGAACGCAAGCGGCTCGAGAAGGACCTGGCGGTGGCCCGCAAGGAGCAGGCCGGCTGTGAGGGCAAGCTCGGCAACGAACAGTTCCTGTCCAAGGCGCCCGATGCGGTGGTCGACAAGATCCGGGGCCGCCTGGCGGTGGCGATCGCGGATGTCGAACGGATCGAGCGGCTGCTCGACGGGCTGCCCGTCGCGTGAGCGCAAGCATCGCGAGAGGGAATGATGACTGATCCGCTGAGCCCGAAAGGCACTGCGCAGCAGCATGATTCGGCGGACGACCTGGCGGAGCTGGCCGTCGTCGAGGCCGAGCTGGATCAGCGGTGGCCGGAGACCAAGATCGAACCGTCGCTGACGCGGATCACGGCGTTGCTCGACCTGCTGGGCTCGCCCCAGCGCGGGTACCCGACGATCCACATCGCCGGGACCAACGGCAAGACGTCGGTGACGCGGATGATCGATGCCCTGCTGATGGCGATGCATCGCCGCACCGGCCGTTATACGAGCCCGCATCTGCAGTCGGCGACTGAACGGATCGCCATCGACGGCGCACCGATCTCGGCGCGGAGCTACATCGACACCTATCGGGAGTTGTTGCCCTACATCGAGATGATCGATGAGCAGTCGACCGACGCCGGCGGGCCGCGGATGAGCAAGTTCGAGGTGCTCACCGCGATGGCGTATGCCGCCTTCGCCGAGGCTCCGGTGGACGTCGGTGTGATCGAGACGGGACTCGGCGGCCGGTGGGATGCCACCAACGTGATCGACCCGCAGGTTGCGGTGATCACTCCGATCGAGATGGACCACGCGGACTATCTCGGCGACACCATCGAACAAATCGCGGGGGAGAAGGCCGGGATCATCAAGCCGGCTGCCGCCGACGCATTGTTCCCGAGCGATCCGGTGACGATCCTGGCTCAGCAGCGTCCGGAGGCGTCCGACGTGCTGCTGCGTGCTGCGGCTGAAGCGGAAACCGTTGTGGCGCGGCAGGGCTCGGAGTTCGACGTCATCGAGCGACGGACCGCGATCGGCGGTCAGGTGTTGACACTGCAGGGCCTCGGCGGACGCTATGGAGACATCTTCCTGCCGCTGCACGGGGAGCATCAGGCGCGTAATGCGTCGGTGGCACTGGCGGCAGTCGAGGCCTTCTTCGGCGCGGGAGCCGATCGGCAGCTCGACGTCGAGGCGGTTCAGGCCGGATTCGCATCGGTCACCACGCCGGGCCGATTAGAGCGGGTCCGCTCGGCGCCAACGGTTTTCATCGATGCGGCACACAACCCGCACGGCGCCGAGGCACTCGCTGCAGCGCTCGTCGACGAATTCGATTTCCGTCGACTGATCGGCGTCATCGGCGTGCTGGGCGATAAGGACGCGGGGGGCATCCTCGCGGCGCTGGAGCCCACCTTCGATTCGATCGTGCTGACGCACAACGGATCCCCGCGGGCGTTGGATCCGGAGCGGCTCGCGGATCTGGCCGAGCCGATCTTCGGCGAAGACCGAGTGGTGGTACAGCCGTTTCTGCCGGACGCGGTGGAAACGGCGATCGCCATGGCCGAGGAACTAGCCGACGAGGGTGAACCGATCTCCGGAGCCGGCGTCGTCGTCACGGGTTCGGTCGTCACCGCCGGTGCCGCACGGTCGTTGTTCGGGAAGTTGCCCCAATGAAGCCCAGTCAAGCAATCGAGGTCGGACACTGTGACTGAATCGGACTCGGACGCACCGAAGTTCACGCCGCCGCCGAACGATCCCTGGAAGGGGCTGCGGGGTGTGATGGCGGGAACCCTCATTCTCGAGGCGATCGTCATCGCGTTGGCGTTCCCGATCGTCGCGAAGGTCGGCGGGGGATTGACCGCCGCATCGGCTACCTATCTCGGTGTGCTGGTGGCGCTGCTGATTCTGGGATCGGGGATCCAGGGCCGCCCGTGGGCGTTGCAGTTCAATCTGGCGCTGCAGGTGATCGCGATCGCCGGGTTCGCCGTGCATTGGGCGATCGGTGCGGTGGGCATCTGTTTCGCCTGCGTGTGGCTGTACATCGTGTACGTCCGGCGCGATGTGATGCGGCGGATGGAACGCGGGGAGCTGCCCGGACAGGAACCGGCCGAATAGGCTGCGGCCGACTGAACAGGCACCGCTACGCTGTGCGCCATGACTGAACGCAGCCTGGTACTCATCAAGCCCGACGGCGTCGAGCGCGGACTGACCGGCGAGATCCTCGCCCGGATCGAGCGCAAGGGACTGACCCTCGTGGCGCTTGAGCAGCGTCTGGTGACCGACGAGGTCGCGCGGGCCCACTACGCCGAGCACGACGGCAAGCCGTTCTTCGGCTCGCTCCTGGAATTCATCACCTCCGCGCCGGTCGTGGCGGTCGTCGTCGAGGGACCCCGTGCGATCGCGGCCTTCCGGCAGATCGCCGGCGGAACCGATCCGGTGGAGAAGGCGACCCCAGGCACCATCCGTGGCGACTTCGGGCTCGAGACTCAGTCGAATCTCGTCCACGGATCGGATTCGCCGGAGTCGGCGGATCGCGAGATCGCCCTGTGGTTCCCGGCGCTGGCCGACTGAATCTGTCCACATCGAAGGCGGCGTCGATGGACGCCGCCTTCGCTATCTGAAGCCCGCGACACCCCGGATTCGGCGGGACCTACGCACTGGTAGTCCGCAGTGTGGGATACTTGGCACTGGCCACCGGCACCTCGGTGTCGGCGGCCGATGACCGGTACCTGCGGCACAGCCGCAACAGGTGTCCGCCATATGCGCGAGCCCAGTCTTGTGCATCGGCGAACCCGCAGGTCGCGGTCCCCATCAAGCCACGCGAATGTGTGGCGATGGCGAGGACCCGATCGCGGAAATCGATGTCATCAGCCCAGGCGTCACCTCGGGCGACGGAAACACCGTCGCAGTGGCAGACGCGAAGACGTACAAACGCGGTGGTCGCCCCTGGCGACACCGGGTACATAGAGATCAGGCCCTCGCGTGGCCGCGTCCGCGATTCGATCGCAGCTAATGGCGCGCCCGGGGGTCAAAGGAGAATACGTGGCAGACCAGACGCTGCCGGATGATCAGTCGAAGGCTGAATCAACTCCGGCGCATGAATTTCCGCACAAGCTCCGGGTGCATGCCCTGGCCCGGATCTTGGGCCTGAGCAGTCGGGAAGTGCTGGTGCACTTGTCCGAGTTGGGCACCTCGGTGCGGAGCCCGCAGTCCAGCATCGATCGATCGGCGGCCGTTGCGGTGCGTGATCGTATCGCTGACCTCGCCGCGGGCGGCGACGGTGGCGCGGTCGAGGCCAAGACCTCGGAGCCCGCGACGGACGCAGCCGCCGCCGAGACCGCACAGCCCGACCAGCCGGTGGCAGACGTGCCGCCGCTGGCACACACTCAGGCGTCGTTGTTCTCGGCGATCGACGAGGAGAAGCCCACCGCGGCGGCGGCGTCCGCCGACCACAACACGCCGCTGTTCCTCCCGCCGGCCGAAACGCCGTCGACGCCGAAGGCGGCCAAGCCCGTCAAGGCCGCAGCTGAGAAGCCGAAATCCGAGGTCGATGAGCCGCGCGACGATGAGGCCGAGAAGCCGGACGCCGATGACGCCGCGGCCACCGATGACGGCGACACGGACGCCGAGGGCGGTCAGGGCGCCAATCGTCGCCGCCGTCGCGGCCGTCGCGGTCGTGGTCGTGGACGTGGCGATGCCGCCGAGGATTCGGCGGACAACCCCGGAGAGAACGACGCCGACGGGGGCGATGAATCGCCTGCGGACGACGCGAAGGCGGCGGACCAGGATGGATCCGACGCCGACGCGGCGGACGAGGACGGCGACGAGGCCGATGACGGCGACACACCGACCCGGCGGCGTCGGCGTCGGCGGCGGCGCAAGGGCGGCGGCGAGGGTGATGACTCCGGCTCGCCGGACGATCCGCCGAACACCGTCGTGCACGAGCGCGAGCCGCGCAACAAGCCGCGCGCCCGAGATCAGGTGCAGGGCATCTCCGGTTCGACGCGGCTGGAAGCCAAGCGGCAGCGTCGGCGTGACGGCCGCGACACCGGCCGACGGCGCCCGCCGATCCTGACAGAGTCGGAGTTCCTGGCTCGTCGCGAGTCGGTGGACCGCGTGATGGTGGTCCGCGAGCGCACCGGTGTCCCGGTGGATCTGCCGCAGCATGGCGAGACCGACGAGGCTGCATCGAGCACCAAGACCCGTGACTACACCCAGGTCGCAGTGCTCGAGGACGGCGTGCTGGTGGAGCATTTCGTCACGACGTCCGGCGCTCAGTCGATGGTCGGAAACATCTACCTCGGCAAGGTGCAGAACGTGTTGCCGGGCATGGAGGCCGCATTCGTCGACATCGGCCGCGGTCGCAACGGTGTGCTGTATGCAGGCGAGGTCAACTGGGACGCAGCGGGTCTCGACGGCGGTTCGCGCAAGATCGAGCAGGCGCTCAAGCCCGGCGACCAGGTGGTCGTTCAGGTGTCCAAGGATCCCGTGGGGCACAAGGGTGCGCGCCTGACCACTCAGGTCTCGCTGGCCGGACGCTTCCTGGTGTACGTGCCGGGTGGATCGTCTACCGGCATCAGCCGCAAGCTGCCGGACACCGAACGTAAGCGTCTCAAGCAGATCCTGTCCGGAATCGTCCCCGACGATGCGGGCGTCATCATTCGCACCGCGTCCGAAGGTGTCAGCGCCGAGGAACTCGCTCGCGACGTCGAGCGGCTGCAGCAGCAATGGGAACAGATCAGCAAGGTCACAGAGTCGGCGGGCAAGACCGGTGACACCTCGAAATCGCCTGCGCCGCAGACGTTGTACGAGGAGCCGGACCTGCTGGTCAAGGTTGTCCGGGACCTGTTCAACGAGGATTTCGGCAAGCTGATCATCGAGGGCGACGGCGCCTGGAACATGGTGCGCGGCTACGTCGAGAGTGTCGCTCCGGATCTGCTCGAGCGGGTCGAGCGCTTCGACAAGCCGCATGCCGACGCTCCGGATTCCTTTGTGGTGCATCGCATTGACGAGCAGCTGACCAAGGCGCTCGATCGTAAGGTCTGGCTGCCGTCAGGCGGCACGCTGATCATCGAGCACACCGAGGCGATGACGGTGATCGACGTGAACACCGGCAAGTTCACCGGCTCGGGCGGCAACCTCGAAGAGACCGTCACCCGCAACAACCTGGAAGCCGCCGAGGAGATCGTGCGGCAGATGCGGCTGCGCGACATCGGCGGCATGATCATCGTCGACTTCATCGACATGGTTCTCGAGTCGAACCGGGATCTGGTGCTGCGCAGGCTGACCGAGGCACTGGGCCGCGATCGCACTCGCCACCAGGTATCCGAGGTGACATCGCTGGGCCTGGTGCAGATGACCCGTAAGCGTCTGGGAACCGGCCTGCTGGAAGCGTTTTCGACCACCTGCACCTGCTGTCAGGGACGCGGCATCCTGGTGCACGCGAATCCGGTCGAGGCAGGGTCGGGCGATGACTCCGCTCGCGGTGAGGGTTCGCGGCGGTCGCGTCGTGGTCGTCGCGGAAAGAGCGATGCCGCGGAAGCGGCGCCGACGGCCAAGACGTCGCACCACCCCGCCGAGCACCCGATGTTCCGGGCGATGGCGGCCCATCACGAAGACGAAGACGGCGTCGCCATCGCGGGCGACGGTACTGTCCCCGCCGGCGAGGTGGGCGAGTCAGCCGCGGATGGAGTCGACCAGGGCGAAGACAAGCCGAAGAAGAAGTCAGGCAAGGCCAAGCGCGACAAGGGTCGGGCCAAGTCGAAGGACAAGGCCGACAAGGCCGCCGACGGCGAGGCCTCGGACAGCGGCGAGAAGGCCAAGAAGACCGACAAGCGCGCCAAGGCTGACGCCGGGGCGGACAAGCCGGACGCCGACGCTGCGAAGTCCGACATCCAGCCGGCCAAAGCCGACCAGGCGGTCAGCGTGAGTGAACCGGCCTCGGGTGGCGCGCCGGCCGCCGCTGCCGGCAAACCGCCGCGTCGGCGGGCCGCTCGTCGGCCTGCTGCGGCACCGGCCGTGACCGCGCCGCCGGAGCCGATCGTCGACGTCGAACCGGTCACCACCGCCGGCAGTGCGGCCACGGTCGCGGTGCAACCGGCAGCCACGGTGCGACGCCGGGCGCGTCGATCCGTGGGCCGGGCGGCGGGGCCGCCGGCCGAGAGCGGCGAGTAGCCGTCCTGGAGTACGCGGGGCGGCGCTTGATGGCGGGCGTTCGGGGAGCTTGTGACCCGGCCATCACGTTGGTTTGACCTGCTAGTGGCCGTTCCCGTACTCTGGGCAAGTCGCCATTTTTGGCGTGCGGATAGTGCTGTGCCTGAAACGGGATCAAGCCTGTGACGGTCGGCCACCAGCCGCGACAAGACAGATATACGAATCTACGAGGACTAAGAGGCAACGTTCGATGGCAACGTACGCGATCGTCAAGACCGGCGGTAAGCAATACAAGGTCGCTGAGGGTGACCTGGTGCGGGTCGAGAAGCTCGAGGTCGAGCCGGGCAGCAGCGTTTCGCTGCCGGTCGCGCTGGTCGTCGATGGCGCGAAGCTGACCACCGACGCCGATGCACTGGCCAAGGTGAAGGTGTCGGCCGAGGTCGTCGAGCACGTCAAGGGCCCGAAGATCCGTATCCACAAGTTCAAGAACAAGACCGGCTACCACAAGCGGCAGGGCCACCGGCAGCCGCTGACCGTGGTCAAGGTCACGGGCATCAAGTAAAGGGAGTCTGCAGACATGGCACATAAGAAGGGCGCATCCAGCTCGCGCAACGGTCGCGACTCCAACGCTCAGCGACTCGGGGTCAAGCGGTTCGGCGGCCAGAAGGTCAGCGCCGGCGAGATCCTGGTCCGGCAGCGCGGCACCCACTTTCACCCCGGCGTGAACGTCGGCCGCGGTGGCGACGACACCCTGTTCGCCCTCGCTGCGGGCGCGGTGAAGTTCGGCACCAAGCGCGGCCGCAAGACCGTGAACATCGAGCCGGTCGAGGTTTCGGCCTAGCCAAGATTTCCGTCAAGGGCGGGCCATGGGTGAATTCCCTGGCCCGCCTTTGTCTTTCCAGTAGCTTCTAACGCAGGAGGTGACGTTCCTTGTCTCGCTTTGTTGATCGGGTCACGATCCATGCGCACGCCGGTACCGGCGGGCATGGATGTTCCTCTGTGCACCGCGAGAAGTTCAAGCCGCTCGGCGGGCCCGACGGCGGCAATGGCGGGCACGGCGGCAGTGTGACGCTGGTCGTCGACTTGCAGGTCCACACGCTGCTCGACTTCCATTTCCGACCGCACGCGAGGGCATCGAACGGCAAGCCAGGGATGGGCGCCAACCGCAACGGCGCCAACGGCACCGACCTCATTCTGAAGGTGCCGGATGGCACCGTGGTCCTTGACTCCGATGGCCACATGCTGGCCGATCTGGTGGGTGAGGGCACCGAGTTCGTCGCCGCCGAGGGCGGACGTGGCGGTCTGGGCAACGCGGCGCTGGTGTCCAGGGCGCGAAAGGCCCCCGGTTTTGCGTTGCTCGGCGAGGCCGGTGCCGAACGCGATCTGCTGCTCGAGCTCAAATCCGTGGCCGACGTGGGACTGGTGGGCTTTCCGTCCGCCGGAAAGTCGTCGCTGGTGTCCGTGTTGTCGGCGGCCAAGCCCAAGATCGCCGATTACCCGTTCACCACGCTCGCGCCGAACCTCGGTGTGGTGAACACCGGCGGTACAGACGTTTTCACCATCGCCGACGTTCCCGGGCTGATTCCCGGCGCCGCGGACGGCAAGGGGCTGGGCCTGGAATTCCTGCGGCATATCGAACGGTGTGCGGTGCTCGCGCATGTCGTGGACTGCGCGACGCTGGAGCCCGGCCGCGATCCGTTGTCCGACATCGACGCGCTCGAGGCCGAGCTGGCCGCACATCAACCGGCGTTGGCCAATGACGTGGGACTGGGCGATCTGTCCGAGCGACCCCGGGTCGTCATTCTCAACAAGATCGACGTGCCCGACGCTCAGGATCTCGCCGATCTGGTGAAGCCCGAACTGGCACAGCGTGGTTGGCCGGTCTTCGAGGTGTCGGCAGTCACCCACAAGGGGCTTGAGCAGCTCACCTATGCGCTGGCCAAGCAGGTGCGTGACTACCGGGCCGCACAGCCGAAGGCCGTTCCGCGCCGTCCGGTGATCCGGCCCGTGGCCATCGATGAGTCGGGGTTCGAGGTGATCTCGGATCCAGCGAACCCGGGCGGCTTCATCGTTCGCGGTGTTCGCCCCGAGCGGTGGGTCCGGCAGACGCAGTTCGACAACGACGAGGCCGTCGGCTATCTGGCGGACCGACTCAATCGCCTTGGCGTCGAGGACGAACTGACCAAACTCGGTGCCGAGCCGGGCGCGCCGGTGACCATCGGCAACATGACGTTCGAGTGGGAACCCACTGCGGCGATGGGCGACAACGTGCCGATCACCGGACGCGGCACCGATATCCGGCTGGAGGCCAACGACCGGATCGGTGCGGCTGAGCGGAAGCTCGCGCGTAAGGCGCGGCGCCAGCCGCAGGAGCAGGGCGATGACTGACCTCTCGGCTGCGAGAGAGAAGCAATCGAGCGGTACCGAAGACCCCGGCACGACGACGGGTCCGCTCGACAGCCCCACTCGGCGATCCATCGCGCAGGCGAAAAGCATCGTGGTCAAGATCGGTTCGTCGGCCCTCACTGATTTGGCCGAAGGGCTCGACACCGAGCGACTCGACCGGCTGGCGGCGGCGCTGGAACGTCGGATGCGCGCCGGCACCGATGTGATCGTGGTGTCGTCGGGCGCGGTGGGTAGCGGGGTGGCGCCGCTGGGTTTGAAGAAGCGGCCGACCGATCTGGCCACCAAGCAGGCCGCGGCCAGTGTCGGCCAGCTTCAGCTCGCGCATGCCTGGTCGACCTCGTTCGGCCGGTTCGATCGGGTGGTCGGCCTGGTGCTGCTGACCGCGCATGACATCGAGATGCGCGCGCACCACGCGAACGCGCAGCGCACCCTGGACCGGCTGCGGTCGCTGGGCGCCGTGGCGATCGTGAACGAGAACGACACCGTCGCCACCAATGAGCTGCGGTTCGGTGACAATGATCGACTGGCGGCGATGGTCGCGCATCTGGCGGGTGTCGACGCCCTGGTGCTGCTGTCCGACGTGCCGGGTCTGTATGACTCGGATCCCCGCAAATCTGATGCCAAGTTCATCCGTGAGGTGGCGGCGACCGATCGGCTCGACGGAGTGTCGGCCACCGAAGGCAGCCACATCGGTACCGGCGGAATGGCGTCGAAGCTGTCGGCAGCCAGGCTCGCTGCCGATGCCGGGGTGCCGGTGTTGATGGCTGCGGCGGCCGAGGTCGATACCGCGCTCGGTGACGCCTCGGTCGGCACAGTGTTCGAACCGCAGCCCAAGCGGCTCTCCGCACGCAAGTTCTGGCTGCGTCACGCCGCCGAGAGTTCGGGGCGGATCGCGATCGACGACGGTGCGTGTGCGGCGATCGCGCGCAGCCGGCGGTCGTTGCTGCCTGCGGGCATTCTGTCGGTGGACGGTGATTTTGCCAGCGGCGACGTCGTCGATGTCGTCGACAGTCACGGTGGCGTGGTCGCCCGAGGGATGGTCGCCTACGACGCGGACGAGTTGCTGCCGCTGCGCGGCCGGTCCACAGACGAGCTGCCGCAGGAATACCGGCGGCCCGTCATTCATGCCGACGACCTGGTGCCGCTGCGCTGACGCCGACCGGTGATCGTGCTGCGAAGGTGCATGTCACCCGTATCACAGGTTGGTGCCGTAGAGTCTGTACTGAATATGTCCTGATTACGGTGCCTTGGAGGTTTCGATGGCGCGCGACTTGACCGAGCTGGAACTGCTGACCGAGCTGGAGCCCACGGTCGCAGACCTGACCAATCGTCACCTGGCGGTGACGAAGAACTGGAGCCCCCACGACTACATCCCGTGGGAAGAGGGCCGTAACTTCGCCAATCTCGGCGGCGAGGACTGGGATCCGTCGCAGTCGAAGCTCTCCGAGGTCGCGAAGACGGCGATGATCGTCAACCTGCTGACCGAGGACAACCTGCCGTCCTACCACCGGACGATCCAGGACAACTTCGGTCTGGACGGCGCCTGGGGCACCTGGGTCGGTCGTTGGACGGCCGAGGAGAATCGCCACGGTATCGCCATGCGCGACTATCTGATGGTGACCCGCTCGGTCGACCCCGTTGAGCTGGAGAAGCTCCGGATGACCGTGATGGAGCGCGGCGTCAACGCGCCGGAGCACTTCCACGGCGTGCTCGATCAGGTCGTCTACGTGACGATCCAGGAGGTCGCCACCCGCGTCAGCCACCGGCAGACCGGCAAGGTCTGCAATGACCCGATCGCCGACCAGCTGCTCAAGCGGATCGCTGCGGACGAGAACCTGCACGCGGTGTTCTATCGGAACATCACCGAGGCCGGCTTCGAGATTTCTCCCGACCAGGCGATGGAGTCGGTGCACGAGATCATCACCAACTTCGACATGCCGGGCGCCGGTATGCCGAACTGGCGCCGACACGGTGTGCTGATGGTGAAGCACGGTATCTACGACCTGCGCCAGCATTTCGATGAGGTGTTGACCCCGGTGTTGACGAAGTGGCGCGTGTTCGAGCGTGACGACCTGGGCCCGCGCGGCGAGAAGGCCCGCGATCAGCTGGCTGAGTACCTGGAGAAGCTCGAGAAGGACGTCATCAAGTTCGAGGAGCGCCGGGCGCACCTGCTCGAGCGTGAGGCGCGCAAGCGCGAGAAGGCCGGCCTCGCGCCGGAGCCAGTCCCGGTCTGACCGCAAACCCACAGCAAACGACGAACCCGCACTGAGATTCAGTGCGGGTTCGTTTGCATCAGACGGCCGACACTTAGTAGTCGAGATGCGGATCACGTTGGGCGAGAAGATGTTCTCCGGCGACGAAGCGACGAATGTTCTCGGCGACGAACGGTGCCATCGTGGCCAGCAGCGTGCTCGCCGGGTTGGCCACATGTGGGGTGATGAGCACATTGTCGAACTGCCAGAGCGGATGATCGTCGGGCAGTGGCTCGGGTTCGGTCACATCGAGTGCGGCGCCGGCGATCTGGCCATCGCGCAAAGCGTCCACCAACGCCTCCTGATCCACCAGCGGGCCACGCGCAACGTTGACGACCCACGCGTGCGGCGGCAGCGCTCGCAACACGGATGCGTTGATCATGTGCCGGGTCCCGGCGGTCGAAGGTGCGGCGACCACGACGTGGTCGGTGCGTGCCCACGCGGAGTCGAGCTCGGTGACCGGCAGCGTGTCGGCGGCGCCGTCGACGGGATCGCCGGATCTGTTGACGGCGATGACGCGGGCCCCGCAGGCGGCAAGACGCGGAATCAGCTCGCGCCCAATGCCTCCGGCCCCGACGATGGTGACGGTGGAACCATGCAGCTGCTGCACGGCCGGATCGATGGCGCCCTTGGCCCATCCGCGTCGGGCGGCGGGAACGAATTGGTGCAGGCCGGCGATCAACATGCCCAGAGCGTGCTCGGCGACGTTGGCGGCGTAGAAGCCGGAGGCGTTGGACCAGATCCGGCGCTCGTCGATCAGTCCGGCATCGAGGAAGGATTCGATGCCCGCCAGCTTGAGCTGTACCCATTCGATGTTGTCGGGCAACGGATTCGGGAACCCATCCAGCATTCCCGTCCAGACGAGGGCCTGCGCCTGCGCCAGTGGAACCAGTGTCGCTCCGGTAGCGGTGATGGCGTCGGCGAGCTCGGGTACCTCGTCGGGTGTGTTGGGAGCCAGGCATATTGCGAGTTCGATCATGTCCGTAGCCTTCACTTTTCGTTCCAGAACCCTGTTCCGCGCACTGTGACCGAACGCGTCGCTGCGTTTACTGCGGACTGGGTGGGCGTGCGGAGGTCGCCGATGTCGTTCGGTGATCGCCAGTGCGCGGCGAGGGTTCCAGCGAACACGTCCCCGGCTCCGGTGGTATCGACTGGGTCGACAGCGGAGGTGCGGACGCGTAGCGCGGCCCGGTCTACCTCGTGGACACTGGCGCCGTGAGCCCCTCGGGTGACGATCACCCAGCGCGGCAACCGATGACCGGATGCCTCGACAGTGCCGAATCCAGGCAGCGCGGCGGCCTCGGACTGGTTGGCGACGAGCACTGTCGTGCTCCTCTTGAGGTCATCCGGAAGTGGTTGCAGTGGTGATGGATTGAGGATGACAGCGGTGTCGCTCAAGTGTGCCAGCTGGGCGGCCGCAGTCGTGGTGGCCAGCGGAACCTCCAACTGCATGAGCAGTACGTCCGCGCCGGCGATCGCGGTGCGGTCGGCGGCGGCGAGATCGCCGAGTGCCGAATTGGCGCCCGGCGCAACGACGATGGTGTTTTCGCCGTCCCCGGACACCGTGATCTGAGCGACGCCGGTGGGCTCGGCAACGGTACGAACCAGGCTGACGTCGACGCCGTGGTGAGTCAGCTCGGTGACCGCGTGGCGTCCGAATTCGTCATCCCCGACGGACCCGATCATCGTGACGTCGGCGCCCGCGTGCCGGGCCGCCACAGCCTGATTGGCGCCTTTGCCGCCCATGCCGATGCGCAGATCCGAGCCGAGCACCGTTTCGCCGGGGCGCGGCAGCGTCGCCGACCGCACCGAGACGTCGATGTTGATACTGCCGACGACCACGACCCGGGTCATGGTGTCAGGCGAATTTGGCGAGCAGGCGTTTGTGCACCGCAGCAGGAACGAATCGTTCGACGTCGCCGCCCAGCTTCACGACTTCCTTCATGAGCGAGCTGGAGACATGTGCCAAAGCCGGGTCGGTGAGCATGAAAACGGTCTCGCAGCCGGTCATTTCGCGGTTCATCTGCGCCATCGGCAGCTCGTATTCGAAGTCGACGCCGCTGCGCAGACCCTTGACGATGGTGGACATGCCTTGCGCGCGAACGTAGTCCACGATCAGTCCGGTGGTCGAGTCGGCGCGGACGTTCGGCAGGTGCGCCGTGACTTCCTCGATCAGCTCGATGCGTTCTTCGGTGGTGAACAGGCCTTGCTTATACGGGTTGACGGTGACGGCGATGATCAGCTCATCGAATCGCTCGGCGGCCCGCTCGATGACGAACAGGTGCCCTGAGGTGATCGGATCGAACGACCCGGGACAAACGGCTGAGCTCATGCACCACAATCTAGTGGGAGTTACCCCGACCAGGCCGCAATTGTCACCACGGTGTCGCCGTAGGTCTTGGTCTGTACCGGCTCGACCCCGTCCGGCCACTGCGGTTCATCGGTTCGGCGTCCCCGCTCGACGACCAGATAGGCGTCGGTGTTCAGCCAGCCGTTCCGGACGAGATCGACGAGCACGCCCGACAGCTCATCGGCGGGCATGGCATACGGCGGATCCAACAGCACCACGTCGTAGCGCCGCGATGCCGGGCGCGACACCAGCTTTTCGACCGGCTGCCGGACGACCTCGGCGCCGGCCAGTGCCGTCGAGGCGATGTTGCCGACGATGGTGCGCGCCGCGGCCGGATCGCGTTCGACCAGCGCAGCGCGTTCGGCGCCACGCGAGAGAGCTTCCAATCCGAGGGCCCCGGAGCCGGCGTACAGATCGAGAACCGTGGCGCCGTCGAGGTCGATCCGGGCGTTCAACATGTTGAAAACGGACTCGCGAACCCGGTCGGAGGTGGGCCGCGTGCCGTCGGCGGGTACCGACAGCCGTCGTCCGCGCGCGGTACCGGCGATGATCCGAGTCACGGTGACATCTTCGCCTACTGCAGGCAAGTGCGGCCCACGGCCGGTCGTTTCGCGGATTCGGTCGCGACACACCGGGCGAGCTCCATTGTCTCAACCGTCACTTTAGGCACAATGGCATCAATAAATAACACCAACCACAAGGTAGGTAGCTGTGTATCGAGTATTCGAAGCACTGGATGAGCTGGGCGCGATCGTCGAAGAGGCCCGCGGCGTGCCGATGACTGCAGGCTGTGTCGTGCCACGCGGTGACGTTCTGGAACTGCTCGATGACATCAAGGACGCCATCCCCGGCGATCTTGACGATGCGCAGGATGTGCTCGACCAGAAGGACGGCCTCCTCGGCTCGGCCCGTGAGCACGCCGAATCGACTGTGACGAAAGCGAACTCGGAGGCCGAGTCGACGGTGTCACACGCTCTTGCCGACGCCGACCGCATTCTGGCCGATGCCAAGGCCCAGGCGGACCGCATGGTCGCCGAAGCCAACGCGCATGCCGGCCAGCTGGTCACGGAGGCGAAGGCCGAGGCCGACCGCACCCTGGCAGCGGCGCAGCGGGAGTACGAGTCGGTAACCGGTAGGGCCCGCGTCGAGGCCGATCGAATGATCGAGGCGGGCAACGCCAACTACGAGAAGTCGGTGGCCGACGGCATCGCCGAGCAGCAGCGCCTGGTGTCGGACACCGAGGTCGTCGCCGCGGCGCGAGCCGAGTCCGAGCGGGTCATCGATCAGGGACATGCCGAAGCCGACCGGCTGCGCGGCGAATGCGATGTCTACGTGGACAACAAGCTGGCCGACTTCGAGGAGATCCTCACCACCACGATGCGGTCGGTCGGTCGCGGTCGTCAGCAACTGCGGACCGGTGCCGGTGTGCACGACTACGCGGAACATCCGCGGATCGCAGATCGCCGCGAGGCGCACGAGATGGGCGCGGGCGTCGCGGTCTGACCTGACCCGGACCGCGTCCACACGCACCTCAAACCCCGAATCCGCGCCATTTTTGTAGACCCGCGCCTGCTGTAGTCGGCGCGAATCCACGAAAGTGGCGCGGATTCGTTGGGCGTCGGCGTCGGGAGGGCGTATCGGCCGCGGGTCGGCGGTAAACTCGGCGCTTGTGTCGCGACAGCATGAGGTACCTGGCAGGCCGGAGTCCGGTCGAAGCAACGTGGATCGGTCGGGTCCCTTCGTTGTGGACATCCGATCCCTCGGGCGGCGGGCCGGCTCGATGGAGCAGGTGCACCGGACGGTAGAGGCCGGTCACAAGATCGGTGCCGAGATGCTGGCCATCGCCGCCGGAACCCCGATCGACCTGGACCTGAGTCTGCAGTCGGTCAGTGAGGGCGTGCTGGTCACCGGGACCGTCAGCGGTGACACCGTCGGCCAGTGCGCGCGCTGCCTGGAGCCCATCAATGGGACCGTCAACGTGTATCTCACCGAGCTGTTCGCCTATCAGGGCAGTGAGACTGAGGCGACGACCGACGAGGAAGAGATCTACCGGATCGCCGGCGACCTCATCGACCTCGAACAGGCGGTGAACGACGCCGTGGGCCTGGAGCTGCCACTGGTGCCGCTGTGCACCGAGGATTGCCCGGGGCTGTGCCCGGACTGCGGTGTGCGGCTCGCCGTCGCCGAATCCGGCCACCATCACGACAAGATCGATCCGCGTTGGGCCAAGCTCGCGGACAAGTTGACGCCCGCCGACGAGGACTCGAAGTAGCGGTGAGTTCAAAGAAATTCGCGCCCAAGGTGCTGTCGGAACGCGCGCACGCCGAGATGACGAAGGCGCTCGGAATCGATCTGACGCCGGACATGCTGATGCTGGCGATGACGCATCGTTCGTTCGCGTACGAGCAGGGCGGGCTGCCGCCCAACGAACGGCTTGAATTCCTTGGCGATTCCGTACTCGGCATCGTGATCACCGAACAGCTCTACCGGGACAACCCGGACAAACCCGAGGGGGAGTTGGCGAAGATCCGGGCGAGCGTGGTCAACATGCATGCGCTCGCAGAGGTCGCGCAGACGCTGGGCGTCGGCGAGCACGTACTCCTCGGCAAGGGCGAACTGCTCACCGGCGGTCGGGAGAAGATCAGCATCCTGGCCGACTGCGTGGAGGCGTTGCTCGGTGCGATCTATCTGGAGCACGGTCTGGAGCCGTCACGCGAGGTGGTACTGCGGCTCTTCGCTCCACAGCTGGCCCGATCGGCGAAACTCGGTGCGGCACTGGACTGGAAGACCTCGTTGCAGGAGCTGACCGCGCAGCAGGGCCGGGGCGTACCGAGCTACCGGATCAGTTCGACGGGGCCCGACCACAACAAGGAATTCACGGCGACCGTGGTGATCGGTGGCGCCGATCACGGCGTCGGCGTCGGCCGCACGAAGAAGGAAGCCGAGCAGAAGGCCGCGGCGTTCGCCTGGCAGCAGCTGTCCGACGCTCCAGTCGGCGACTGATCGGGCAACGACGCAGCGATGCCTGAACTCCCCGAGGTCGAGGTGGTGCGGCGCGGCCTGGCCACGCACGTGGTCGGCCGGACGGTAGCCGCGATCGATGTGCTGCATCCGCGGGCGGTGCGTCGGCACGTCGCCGGACCGATCGATTTCCGTGGTCAATTATCTGGTGCCCGAATCGATTCGGTGAACCGGCGAGGCAAATACATGTGGCTGGAGCTCCGCGCCCCGCGCTCGGCCGATGCCTATGCCGTCGTCGTGCACCTGGGCATGAGCGGGCAGATGCTGATCAACGACGCCGACGCCGAGCTGCAGACGCACGCGCGCATCGTCGCGGATCTCGACGACGGCCGGCAGCTGCGGTTCATCGATCAGCGGACCTTCGGTGGGTGGATGGTCGACGATCTGGTCGACGATGCGTGGCCCGCGGCCGTCACAGGGGAGTCAGTGCGGGTGCCGTCCACCATCGCGCATATCGCACCGGATCCGTTCGATCCGAACTATGACCGTGATGACGCCGTGGCCCGAATCCGCCGCCGCGACACGGAGATCAAGCGCGCACTGCTGGATCAGACGATGGTGTCCGGGATCGGCAACATCTACGCCGACGAGGCGCTGTGGCGGGCCCGGCTACATGGTCGCCGGGCCACCGCTCGGCTCAGTCGGGCACAGGTGGCCGAGGTGCTCGATCATGCGGCCGCGGTGATGTCCGACGCGCTGGCGCAGGGCGGAACGTCGTTCGACGACCTCTACGTCAATGTCAACGGCGAATCCGGCTATTTCGAGCGATCACTGAATGCCTATGGGCGCGAGGGCGAGCCGTGCCGTCGATGCGGCTCAGTGATGCGTCGCGAGCAGTTCATGAACCGGAGTTCGTTCAGCTGTCCGCGCTGTCAGCGCGCGCCGCGGTAGCCGGGATCGGCGACGCTGCCCAATGACACGCCGGAGCGCGAAGCTGAAGTACTTGTGCGCGAAATGCGTGTAGAACTGAAGTTGCAGTCCGGGCCGACTCTGCGGCTTCGGATGCGGATCAGGAGGTCCACGATGGTTTCCCTGTCACCCGCAGAGGCTCTAGGCGCTCACGCCCCCGGCGTCCGCGACTTGCTCGTTGAAGTCGTCCGGTCCAGGCACGACAGGGAGGCTGAGGCGCACCTAGTTAAGGGATCGCGCTACTCGATGGGATTCGGCAGCCAGTGGCGCGATCTCCTTGACGATGTGCAGGAGGCCTTGGCGGACCGAGGTTTTCCGTCGCGCCGGCTGGCGCCGGCGGGCTACGACCTGCCCGTAGTGAACGACAGTTTGATCTACGTCTGGCGGGTGCCGGGCACGCCCGACGCAGTGACTCGGTTTGCGTCGAGCCCCACGAGGACGAACAGCTTCACTGCTCAGCCACCTGACCCCATGCTGTTCGGGCTAGGTTTCGGGAACGAGTCCGAGTCGGACGACGAGGCTTCCGGCGAGGGTGAGGGCGCGAAGGTTGAGCGCCTGGTGAGGGCGGTTGGCGACTCGATGCCGGTCGTGCTGGTGATGGTCCACTCCTCGCCACGGCAGCTCCAGTCGATCGAGTGGGCGGTCGCTGAGCTCGACGACGTCGGCGACGTCAAGGTGTATGGGCAGGAAGCCATTTGGGAGCCCGAACTTGTTGTGGCCGACGCAGCGTCGGACGGCGATTCGTTTGACAGCGGCACCCCGGTTCCGCCTGCAGTCGAGCTCCGCCCACAGGAGGGTGCGGACCCGGATGCGCGATGACACCCGGGGCCTATTCGACGTCTCGAGCTCAGGGCAAACACGCGGTCGGTTCGAGCCCGCGCGGCTGACACAGGCTCGCGTTCGGCGGGCGGTGACGAAGACCGATTTGGCTGCGGAGGTGGGCGTGTCGGCTGCAGCGATCGGACAGTACGAGGCCGGTGTCAACTCGCCTCGCCCTGACGTCCTCGATCGCCTGGCGAAGGCACTGGATGTTCTGCCGGACTTTTTCGGGGTCGGTCGGCCGTTGGCGCGCATCGACACCGTGACGGCGCACTTCCGAAGCCTACGGTCTGCCCGAGTGAGTGATCGCCAGAAGGCGTTAGCTACGGCCACGCTGGTGTGGGAGCTGACGTTTGCGCTTGAGCGATACGTAAGGCTCCCGGAGATTGATCTCCCAGAGGTTGAGGCCGGAAGCACGCCCGCGGAGGCCGCGGCCATCTTGCGGCAGTACTGGGGACTCCCTGATGGCCCAGTCAAGCATCTGGTCGCCACGGCCGAGTCTCACGGCATAGTCGTGGCTGTACGTCCGCTCGCCGAGATCGACGCCGTCGATGCGTTTTCCGTTGTCATCGTCGACCGCCCGATCATTGTCACAACCCCGCGCCGGACCGAAAACGTGTTCAAACACCGGTTCTCCATCGCCCACGAGATCGGGCACCTTCTCCTACACGCCGACTCTGGCGAGCACGGCGTGGGCATCGAGAAGGAGGCCGACGAGTTCGCCGCAGCGTTCCTCACTCCTGCCTCGTCGATGGATACCGTTCTCCCTCAGCGGCTCAACCTGGCGGCCCTGGACCGGCTGGGCAGGACGTGGGGGATTTCGCCGACGTCCCTGGTCCGCCGGATGGTCGAGCGCGGTCGCACCACCGAGTCGTCGGCGCGCCGGGCCTACCAACGCCTTTCGATGGCCTATGACGCTAACGCGGACCCGGCAAGTGCCTACCCGGGGGAGGTTCCGACATTGTTGCTGAAGGCGGCTGAGCTTGCCGGCGATCACGGTGCACCGGTGCCTGTGATTGCTGATGCGTTGAAGATCAGCGCGGCGCAGGTGCGTGATTTGCTCGGGGAGGCCGATGAGCGCCCGGCGCTGCGTCTCGTGGGCGGCGACTAGCGACCTCGCTCCGCCAGGCACGCACCTGGCCGCACTGCCTTATCGTTCGACGACGAAGAAGGATCCTGACAATGGCCTATCCCACCCTCGCGCTCCACTTGCTCGTCTCGGCACCCGGGGACCTGCCTATCGAAGACATGGCCGTCATCCGCAAGACGATCAGCCAGTGAAACCTCAACCTCGGCCGCCATGTTGGGCTTACTGTGCTGCCTGTGTCTTGGACCGAGCACGCTGTTGCGGAGTTCGGCGAACGGCCGCAAGCGATCCTCAACAATCAGATCGTCGAAGAGGCCGACCTCGCCGTGGCCCTTTTTCACGACCGTCTTGGGACGCCGACCGGTGAAGCTGAGTCCGGTACGGCGGAGGAGATCAAAGTCTTGGTAGGGCGGGGAAAGCTGTTGCTGTCCTTGCGAATTCGACGCCTCGTGCGCCTTTGAAAGGTGTGGCGCTGGATGAGCGCAGGAGACTCAACGGGTACCTGGAGGAAGTGCGGAAGTCCGCCCTCGTTTTCGAGTATGCGAACGACGGAGCCCTCGTCGGCCATCTCAACAACTTCCTCAGCCGTGCCACAGCGCAGTTCCAGCGGTCCGTCGAGGCATCGAAAAGCCAGGAACCGGAGGGGCCGGATCCGTCCGAGGGAGTGTGGCCGCGCGCCGAAGTGCGCGAGAACGTGAGGACTGACAGTAAGGGGCGCGTGCAGACCGAACGGCATTGGTCGCTCGTGCTCCACAACACCTCGCGAGGCCCAGCGTCCAACGTGGACTTCGAGTTTGAGAATCTGCCGGAGAACGTACTGTTCAGGACGCATCGGGAGGAAGGGTCGCTCGGCACCATCCCGCCCGGCCAGGAGGTGCGGCTCCCGCTGATGCTGGCTTGGGGTTCTCCCGAGGCCGTGGAGTGTGTGGTGACGTGGACCGACACAGTCGGTAACGTGCGGAAAACCCGGGCGACCGTTCGCACGTGACCTGGATCGTGCTGACTTGTCAGCCGGGATGCTTCGCGTCGTGCAACCGCTTGAACGCCTCGACCAGACGCCACAAAATGGTGCGAAAGGTTCTCAAGGTTGCCAACGAGCTCATCAATAGGCAGTGATGAGCTCGTTCAAGCATGTCATTAGCAATGACTGATCGTCTTCTAGAAGGCAAGAAGGGATTTTCGATACATAGGCACGACGCCAGGCGGCGTCCCCGCAAAATGCGAGCCGCTCGGCGGAGTTCGCTCCTCGACCGGGCTTCCGCAGTAAGTTGATGCGCGTGCATATAGATCGAGTGGATGTAGAGCGGTTCCTCGGGTTTGAGCGGCTCAGTGTCGAGGTCGACTCCCAGCTGCAACTCATCGCCGGCCCGAACAACGCAGGCAAGTCGTCGCTCCTTCGCATGCTTGAGGCATTCTTTGCCGATCCGTCGAGCACAGATCTGCAGCAACTGAAGCCGTTGCACGATTACTACGTCCACGGCGGTCCGCGCATGATGTCGAGCATCCAGGTGCAATTTGGCGGCCTAACCCAGGCTGAGGCTGAGATATTCTCCGATGCGGTCGTGAGGAACGGGACTTTCTGGATCAAAATTTCCTGTACTCGAGGTGGCAAGGTTAGCTACCACACGAGCCGGAAGTCTGCGCGAGGGCGTGAATTCTACGATCGGGTGTTGGAGCACTTCAGCTTTGTGAAGATCCCTTCAGTTCGTGTGAGCGAGACGGGCAGAGGCGAGAATGATCAGTCGCTGCTCCGTCTGCACGAGACTCTTGAAGGTGTGCTTGTGCGGTCCGGGGGCTCGCGGAAGACACAGTTGCAAAAGGAGTTCGAAGATGCGATCGCTCCGGTTGAGGATCTCGTGCACAGAGTCTTGAGCGACTCGATCGCCGCGGTCGCGTCTGAGCTCCCTTTCCGGGAGCGCGAGCTCGGCATCAAGCTGCCAGAGTCGCGGCACGCGCTCCGCGGCATGCTGCAGGAGGCCGTCATCACCAGCAGGGACGAGATAGAAGTTGCGATCGCGGAACGTGGGACTGGATTCCAATCGGCGATGGTGCTTGGCGTCCTCAGATTCGTCGCGTCCCGAAGCAACCAGGCGACGGGCAAAGTGGTATTCGCAATCGAGGAGCCGGAGGCCTTCTTGCACCCCCAAACGCAAAGGGCCATGGCGAAGATTCTTAGAGACATCTCCGGTGATGCGCAGCTTATCGTCACAACCCATAGCCCGGTTCTGGTGGACTCGTTCTCAGTCCGCCGCATCGTTCGATTGCCTCTGAGTCCGTTGGGGATGCGGTATGTGGCCAAGCGCCAGAAGCTCTCTGATATGGAGGAGGGCAGACTAACCAGGTATTGCGACGCAACCAACAGTGAGCTCGTGTTTGCAAGCGCAGTCATCCTCGTTGAAGGGCATGGTGACAAGCTCGTCGTTGACTACCTACTGGAGCGGATTACCGGCGGAGCCGGTGGCCACTACGCCATCGGCATTGCCGTTATCGAAGCATCCGGTATCGACACAATTTCTCATCTGGTTCGCCTGGCACAGATATTCGGTGTGCGGGCCTACGTCATCACTGACAAAGATGGAGTGCACAAGGCTGGTGAGAAGGGGAAACGCAAGCTGATTGAGATCCTCAAGGTGAAGCATCCACGCCCGTCTCAGGATGACTGTGTTCGCCTGCACAGTCTCGCCGATGCTGAAATCTCGAACCTGAAGGCGGCTCTAGAGCAGCAGGCTGAGCTGAACGCGAAATTGCAGGAGTGGGATGCATTCGTGCTGGCCTCCGATTTAGAAGGGCTTTTGCTCGATACGGTCGGACAGAAGAACCTGGCTGACATGCTGGGGCCGGACGGTGAGAATCAGCTGGATAAGGCAACCGTGGAGACGTTCGCGAACGGAGCCGCGGGTAAGGAGGCGATGGGAGCGTGGCTGGGCTCTAAGGGGTGGAACTCGGCGCGGAAAAAGTCTGGCAAGGCGAAGCCACACCTGGCATCGGCGCTGCTGCGAGATCACTTGAGCTCGCGCCCTACCCTTCCCCGGGCTATCAGGCCGCTAGACGAATGGCTCCGAAAGATCGTCTCGGAGCATGAGAGATCGCCGCTCTAGCATGTCGTGCCGGCCTCCGTGACTTCATACGGTTCTGAGACCTGATCGCATGCCGGCGCCGCAACCATACAGACAGTCTTTGCGGCTCCCGTGCCGCCAGCTCTGTGACACGGCATGAGTTATTCTCCGGTGGTCGGGTCGATGATGGTCCGCACGGCGCGGACGTTGTTGCACGGGAAGCCGCCGACGGCCGCGTGCTCCTCGATGCTGCCGGCCTCATCGGCGATGTACACGCAGAACAGTTTGTCGTCGGTGACATAGCTCTGCAGCCACTGCGCGCGGCCGGCAAGCCCGTCGAGCACCTCGTTGGACTTCTGTGCGATCGCGTGGAGTTCCGCCGGACTCAATGCGCTGGCGCCGGGTAGATCGCGTTCGATCACGAACTTCGGCATGGTCTTCCTCCTCGGTTGTGCGCTCCGAACAGTGTGAACGGTGCGAAAATAAGTGTCCGGTCCCTCCGAGGGGGAAACCATGACCACGACACCGCCACTGTTGACCGCGGCCCCGAAACTGACGCCGTGAGCACGCCGGCGCTGCAGTCCGCGCTCGCCGAGCTGCGCCTCACCGGGGCGATCTTTCTGCGGGCGGAATACACCGAGTGCTGGTCGTACGAATCGCCGCCGGGCGCGGACCTGGCCGGATTGCTGCGGCCCGGACGCGAACGACTCGTCCTGTTTCACATCGTCGCCGCGGGCCGCTGCTGGGTGTCCGTGGGTGACGATGAGCGGCATTGGGCCGATCCGGGCGACGTCATCGTGCTCCCGTACGGCGACCAGCATCGGATGGGCGGCAGCGATGACGCCGCCTGCGTTCCGATCGCGACGCTTCTCGCCCCGCCGCCATGGACTGAGCTGCCGGTGATTCGGCATGGCGCGGGAGGCGACCGCACGGACGTCGTCTGCGGTTACCTGGATACCGACGATGTGTTGTTCGATCCGCGATTGCGCGCCCTGCCAACGGTATTCGTCGTGCGCCCGACCGGAGTTGCGGCGTCCTGGATCGATGCGAGCATCGCCTACGCGCTCGAGGCGTCCGCCGATGGCACGGCGGCCCAAGCGGGCACCCGGCTGCCGGAGCTGCTTTTGACGGAGGTGCTTCGGCTGCACCTGGCGACCGCCCCGGCCGCCGACCACGGTTGGCTGGCCAGCCTGCGCGACCCGATCGTCGGACCCGCGCTCGAACATCTGCATGCGCATCCGGACCGGAAGTGGACCGTCGCCGAACTCGCCTCCGAGGTCGCCGTGTCCCGCTCGGTGATCGACGACCGGTTCCGGCTCGTCCTCGGCCGATCACCCATCCGTTATCTGCATGACTGGCGGATGCATATCGCCAAGGATCTGCTCGGGTCCACGACCCTCTCGGTCGGCGCCGTCGCCCGTCGAGTCGGCTACGACTCCGAAGAGGCGTTCAACCGCGCGTTCAAGCGTGCGTGCGGCCAGGCGCCCGGCCAGTGGCGCGTGGGCGGTACCGACGCCATCGACACCACAACGATCGGACACGCCCAGTCGGCGAGGTGATCGTTACCTGCACCGACCCAGGACGCTAGATACGGCGGGGCGGCGTGAGATAGGTGAAGACCTGTTGCCGCATCTCAACCGTCACGGATTGGAGCCCCGATCCCTTGGCAGAGTTCTTCGGGGTGGTGCACCCGGTTGATGAGTGGTTTGCGTTGTGGATCAACCGTTCTGGGTGGTGTCCAGGCGCAGCGGCCGGCGTCGGGACCGGACGTGACGATGTAGGTGGCCCAGCCGTTCGGCCGGTCGTGCACCAGGGCATGGTGTTCCTCGCACGCCGGGGCCAACTCGTCGACGTTGGTGCGGCGGTAGGCGGCCCATTCGCGGGTGTGGTGGATCTGCGTCCAGGTGGCGGGTTTGGTGCAGCCGGGATGGGTGCAGCCGCGGTGATTGGGCAGTAGTGCCAGCCGCTGCGCCTGAGATGCCAGCCGTTTCGTTCTGCCGAGATGCAGTGGCACACCGCTGTGGTCGAAGATCACCAGCACCGGATGGGCCTGCTCTGCCAGCTTCAACGTCTCCGTGATCGGCAACAGCGTGCCCGATGCCGTGCGGACCGGCTGGCGTGCAGCGCGGACTTCGGGTGGGGTCGCGAACCGTCCGAAAGAATCCGCCCGCCCGCCGAATGGACCGTCCCCGGAGATCGCCGGGGTCGTCGGGGCCTCATCTGCCACAACCGGTTCCGTGGCTGATCTGGACTCCGGGCTCGGGTCCACGGTCCGGCTGGTTGCCGCTTCCAACTGCGCCAGCGTCATGGTCAGTACGACAGTGGCTGGTAGTCCCCGGTGGCTGCCACCCACATGCCCGGACTCGGCGAAATGCTTGAGCATTGCTTCGAGCGCATCGTGACGGCATTGGGCGGGGGTCCGCAGATCCCGCGACGCACACGCCTTCACCACCTCGGGATCGGCGTCCGCGTAGGCACCAGCCGGGGAGGCCGGGTCGCCGGGGTTGTTCATCCCCGGCCGCGCCCAGGTATCGAGCAGCACATCCAGATAGGCCCGCGCGGTCGGCGAGAGTTCGCCGCCGATCTTCGACATCAACTTCTCATCCTGCTGCCCGAGGGTGATGCCGCGCCGTTTGCGGCGTGCCCGCTCATCACCCGGGTCGCCGTCCGGGTCCAGGCGCGCGAGTAGTTCGGTGCCCACGCTGCGGACCACCGATGGTTCGAACAGTTCCGCGACCGCCACCAATGATTTCTCCAGCTCAGCGACATCATCGGGCGCCGCCTGCGTAGGTGCGCCGTCAACTACGTCGAGGATCGCTTTCACATGACTTGACCCGATCGCGCCGCAGGCCAACGCATCCGCGACATGCGGGCGCCGCGGCGGCCGCACCCCACCCGAGGGATGCGAACGCGGCGATAGATGAAAATCGTTGTGCACCCGCATCTTCGCTTCATGCCGGCTGATGTGGAGCAGCCCGACAAGCATCGCCGACGGCGACCCGAACCCATGCCGCCCCGGCAGGCCGCGTTCGTCGGCTTCGTGGAACACCCGCAACCCCACGCTCGAGATCCGCCGTGCCAGCCGCTCGCTATCGATCAGCAACTGCCGTAACGCCTCATCGTCCAACGAGACCAGATCTGCGCTGGCCAGCGCACCGATCGCGCCATCGGTTGCCGCCACCGCGTCGGCCGCCGACCGTGCCGATAGCGATAACACCGGTGCAGCCATCAGACCCTCCCGAACCCTCCACGATGTTCGAACGTATGTTCCTATAATACACTGACAAAACGGACAGGCAAGAGGAGTGACCACTGGAAGTGGCGCGAATCAGATGGAGCTACAACGTATTTCGATCGTCCACCCGTGCAGACAGACCGTCGCACGTTTGGCTGCGTACATCGGAACGGCCAGTGGATGTCCCAGCTGTGGTGACCGACTGATATTTGAGTCGTGGGTTGGAACCATCAGCGACTGACAAGTCGGCGCGATGCTGGTTCCGTGCGGCATCAAGATTCCGTAAATCCCTCAGGTCAGCGCGTCAGGAGCCCGTTAACGGCGGGTCCGCGCCGCATTTCTCGGCCCATCATCGTCTGCGAGCACAGACGAGAGGAACTTGAAATGGCTGACCTGTCTTACACCTTGGCGATGCTGGGTGGCTTCGGCGCGTGCGCGCTGGTGCTGCGGGCCGTCGCGGCCCGGATGTCTCGATGACCACCGACGGCGCGACGAATGTCGTGCTGCTGGTGCTATCCGTTGTCATCGCCCTGTATCTCTTTGTGGCGCTGATCTTCCCCGAGAGGTTCTAGCGAGTGAATCCGGCATTGGCCAGCACCCTCCAATTGGTAGCGGTGCTGTTCGTCCTCGCCGTCGTGTACGTCCCGCTGGGCGACTACATGGCGCGCGTCTTCACCAGTCTGCGTGATCTGGCACCCGAGCGCTGGTTCTACCGTGCGGTCCGGGTCGACTCCAAGCGGCAGCAGACCTGGAGCGGCTACGCGGCCGCGACCCTGTCCTTCGCGTTCGTCGGCGTGGTGGTGCTGTATCTGTTGCAACGGTTGCAGAGTCATCTGCCGATGTCCGGCGGAAAGCCGGGAGTGACGCCGGCGATCGCGTTCAACACCGCGGTCTCGTTCGTCACCAACACCAACTGGCAGTCGTATTCGCCGGAAGCGGTGATGAGCAACTTCAGCAATATGGCCGGCTTGGCGGTGCAGAACTTCGTGTCGGCGGCCGTCGGCATCGCCGTTGCGGTCGCGCTGATCCGCGGGCTGATCGCTCGCAAGGGCGACGGCCAGATCGGCAACTTCTGGGTTGACCTGACCCGCAGCGTGTTCCGTATCCTGCTGCCGTTGGCGATCCTCGTTGCCGTGATCCTGTTGACGCAGGGAGTGGTGCAATCGTTCAGGAGCGGCTTCGGATTCACCAATCTCGACGGCTCGTCGGGACACGCACTGGTCGGTCCGTTCGCATCGCAGGAGGCGATCAAGGAACTCGGCACCAACGGCGGTGGAACGTACGCGGCGAACTCGGCGCATCCGTTCGAGAACCCGACGCCGCTGTCGAACGTCGTGGAAATCATTGCGCTGCTGATCATTCCGGTCTGTCTGACTCGTACCTACGGCACGATGGTCGGCGATCGCCGGCAGGGCAACACCATTCTCGGCGTGATGGCCTCGCTGTTCGCCGTCATCCTCGCGATCACCTGGTGGTTTGAGGAGCACACCCATGGCGTCGCGGCCAAGGCTGCCGGCGCGATGATGGAGGGTAAGGAGCAGCGTTTCGGTATCCCCGGGTCGGCGCTCTTCGCCGTCGCCACGACCGGAACGTCCACCGGCGCGGTCAATGCGCAGCACGACAGCTTCTCGGCCGCCGGTGGCGGCGCGGTGATCTGGAACATGCTGCTGGGTGAGGTCGCGCCGGGCGGCACCGGAACCGGACTCTACGGCATGTTGATCCTGGCGATCATCGCTGTCTTCGTGGGTGGCCTGCTGGTCGGCCGGACACCGCATTTCCTCGGAAAGAAGATCGGCCAGCACGAGGTCACCATGGCCGCGCTCTCGATCCTGGTGATGCCTGCGTTGGTGCTCACCGGCACCGCCATCACGATGGTGCTGAATTCGACCACCGGATTCTTGGGCAACAGTGGCGACCACGGCTCACCGAGCGCGATGCACGGATACTCAGAAGTGCTGTACGCCTTCACTTCTGCGTCCAACAACAATGGCAGTGCGTTCGGCGGTCTGACGGTGACCAGCGATTGGTTCCAGGCGTCGCTCGGATTCTGCATGCTGTTGGGTCGCTACCTGCCCATCATCTTCACCCTGGCACTGGCCGGGCGACTAGCGATGCAGCAACCGAAGTCGGAGGTCGTCGCGGACGCGAAGGCGCCCCGTTCCACGCGCGTCCGGGCGGAGTCGGTGGCGACGTTGCCGACGCACGGATTGCTGTACGGCGCACTGCTGTTCGGCACGGTGGTGCTGGTAGCCGGCCTGACATTCTTCCCGGCACTCGCGCTGGGCCCGATCGCGGAGGCGCTTTCATGACCATCACGACCCCTGCTCCAGGCGCGGAACCGGTATCTGACACCGCGGTGGAGGTCGAACCGACGCTGGTACGCAGCGGCGCGTTCGAGCCCATGCAATTGATCAAGGCCACCCCGGACTCGATCAGGAAGCTGACGCCCAGAGCACAGGCGCGCAATCCGGTGATGTTCGTCGTCTACGTCGGTGCGATCGTGACCACCGTGCTGGCCTGCTGGCACCCGTCGATCTTCGCTTGGGCGGTGACGTTCTGGCTGTGGTTCACCGTGATCTTCGCGAACCTGGCGGAGGCGGTGGCCGAGGGCCGCGGCAAGGCGCAGGCGGCGAGCCTGCGAAAGGTCAAGCGCGACACCATGGCCCGTCGGCTCGGCCCGAACGGCGACATCACCGAGGTGCCGGGTAGCGAGCTGACGATCGGCGACCGCATCGTGGTCGAGGCGGGGGAGACCATCGCCGGCGACGGTGACGTCGTGGAAGGCATTGCGACGGTGGATGAATCGGCGATCACGGGTGAGTCCGCGCCGGTGATCCGCGAATCCGGCGGTGATCGCAGCGCGGTCACCGGTGGCACCACGGTGCTGTCGGACCGGATCGTCGTGCAGATCACGACGCAGCCCGGCGAATCGTTCGTCGACCGGATGATCGCCCTCGTCGAGGGCGCGGCTCGGAAGAAGACCCCGAACGAGATCGCGCTGGACATCCTGCTCGCCAGCCTGACGATCATCTTCCTCCTGGCTGTCGTGGCGATCGGACCGATGCAGCAGTACACAGGTCAGACCCCGGATGCGGTGAAACTCATTGCGCTGCTGGTGTGCTTGATCCCGACCACGATCGGCGCGCTGCTGTCATCGATCGGCATCGCCGGAATGGATCGGCTGGTCCAGCGCAATGTGTTGGCGATGTCCGGGCGTGCGGTCGAGGCCGCTGGCGACATCGACACACTGTTGATGGACAAGACCGGCACCATCACATTCGGCAATCGCCGCGCGACCGCCTTGCATCCCGCAGATGGCGTCGTCATCGACGAGTTGGCACGCGGCGCCTATCAGTCGAGTCTCGCCGATGACACTCCGGAGGGACGGTCGATTCTGGAGCTCTGCAAAGCCCAATTCGGTATCGATGCAGGCGAGTTCGAGGACATCTCGACCGTCGCGACGATCGTGCCGTTCACCGCGCAGACCCGGATGAGCGGCCTGGACATCCCGGCCGCCGGCGATCGGCCCGCGGTGAGCGTGCGCAAGGGCGCCACCGACTCACTCATCAGCTGGGCGGTCGGGACCGGTACCACCGTCGGTGCGGAGGTCACCGAGACCGTGACCACGATCTCCACCGGTGGTGGGACGCCGCTCGTGGTCGGCATGCAGACCGGCGACGGACCGGCGCGGGTACTCGGCGTGATCGCGCTCTCGGATGTCGTGAAACCCGGTATGACCGAACGTTTCGCGCAGATGCGCGAGATGGGTATCCGAACCGTCATGGTCACCGGCGACAATCCGCTCACCGCGACCGCGATCGCGCGGGAGGCCGGTGTCGATGATTTCGTCGCCGAGGCCACTCCCGAGGACAAGCTGGCCCTGATCCGCAAGGAGCAGGAGGGCGGCCGGCTCGTCGCGATGACCGGCGACGGAACCAACGATGCTCCGGCATTGGCGCAGGCGGATGTGGGCCTGGCGATGAACACGGGAACATCGGCCGCGAAAGAAGCCGGCAACATGGTCGATCTGGACTCGGATCCGACCAAACTGATCGAGGTCGTGGCGATCGGCAAGCAGTTGTTGATCACTCGCGGTGCGCTGACGACGTTCTCGTTGGCGAACGACCTCGCCAAGTACTTCGCGATCCTGCCGGCGCTGTTCAGCGGCATCTATCCGAAGCTGGACCGGCTCAACATCATGCATCTGCATTCCGCACAGTCGGCGATCACGTCCGCGGTGATCTTCAACGCGTTGATCATCATCGCGCTGATCCCGTTGTCGCTCAAGGGCGTCCGATACCGGCCTTCGTCGGCGTCGCGACTGCTCGGACGAAATCTGTTGATATACGGCATCGGCGGCGTCGTCTCGCCGTTCATCGGCATCTGGCTGATCGATCTCGTCGTGCGCTTCCTACCGGGAATGGGTTGATAACAATGCGTTTTTCGATGGTTCTGGTTCGTCAGGCCTGGGTCGGGCTGCTGGTCCTGATCGGGATGACTGTGGTGCTCGGCCTTGTCTTTCCGGCGCTCGTGTGGGGTGTTTCCCGGATCGGGCCCGGATTGGCCGAGGGTTCCAAGGCCCATGACCGTGCCGGTTGCGTGGTCGGTTCCCAGCTGCTCGGCATCGACCCGCAGGTACCGGCGGGTCAACCCGACGGGTATCTACACGCTCGGGTGATCGGTTCGTCGTCGCCGACGGATGATCCGATGGCTCCCGGCGCCGCAGACAGTTCGGGCGGTAGCCAGCAGGGCCCGTCGAGCGAGAAGTTGGCGGGCTGGATCAATCAGCGTCGCGACATCATCGCCAAGCGCGAGAACGTGCCGCCGTCGGAGGTGCCAGTGGACGCGGTCACCGGGTCGGGCTCCGGCCTGGATCCGGCGATCAGCCCCGCGTACGCGAAGATTCAGGTCCCGCGGATCGCGTCGGCGATGCACATGAGTACCCGGCAGGTGCAATCGATCATCGACGCCGATACCGACGATCGGCAGTGGGGATTCCTCGGGCAGAAGCAGGTGAACGTGCTCAAGGTCAACATCGCCCTGGGACACACCGCAGCCGGCTGCACCAAGTAGGAGGCTGGTGGAAATCGCGGTCGAGGAAGGCCAAGATCGTGAGGTGACCACCTCCGACACCGGTCCGCAGCGAGTGGCCAAGCGCGGCTCGCTGCGGATCTATCTCGGTTGTGCGCCGGGCGTCGGCAAGACGTACGAGATGTTGGCGCAGGCACACGTGCTCGTAGCCGAGGGCCGTGATGTGGTCGCCGCGGTCGTGGAGACGCATGGTCGTTCGGCCACGGCCGACATGCTGGACGGGATCGAGCAGGTTCCGCTGCGCACCGTGGAGTATCGCGGAACCGCGTTGCGAGACATGGACCTGGGAGCGGTCCTCGCGCGCGATCCGCAGGTGGTGCTGGTCGACGAGTTGGCGCATTCCAATCCACCGGGCAGCCGAAACGCCAAGCGCTGGGAGGACATCGCCGACCTATTGGAGGCTGGGATCGACGTGTTGTCCACGGTCAACATCCAGCATCTCGAGAGCCTCAACGACGTCGTCTTCCAGATCACCGGGGTGCCGCAGCGGGAGACCGTTCCCGACGACATCGTGCGTGCGGCCGACGAGATCGAACTCGTCGACATCGCGCCGGAGGCGCTGCGTCAACGACTTTCGGTCGGCAAGGTCTATCCGGGCGACCGCATCGGCGGCGCACTGTCGAACTACTTCCGGCAGGGAAATCTCACCGCGCTGCGCGAGCTGGCGCTGTTGTGGCTCGCCGATCGCGTCGACGACTCGCTCGCCGACTACCGCGCGTCACATGCGATTACCGAGACCTGGGAGGCGCGGGAGCGGGTGGTGGTGGCCATCACCGGCGGGGCCGAATCGGCGACCTTATTGCGCCGGGCGACTCGTATCGCGTCGAGATCGAGCGCCGAGCTGGTGGTCGTGCATGTCGTCCGCGGTGACGGTCTACTCGATCGGGGCGCCGTCGACATGGCCGAGCTCGCCGAACTGGCAAAGGGTTTCCGGGCGAAGATCCACACGGTCGTCGGCGACGACGTTCCGGAGACCCTGTTGGAGTTCGCGCGCGGCGTCAACGCGACCCAGTTGGTGATCGGCACCTCACGCCGATCGCGGTGGCAACGATTCTTCGACGAAGGTGTCGGCGCATCGGTGGTGCGACTGTCCGGCAAGATCGACGTCCACATCGTGACGCACGATCAGGTGAAGCGTCGCAATCCGCTCGACATCCGCGACACCCGTTTCCATCGCCCGCTCAGTTGGGTGTTCGCGGTGGTGATTCCGGTGGCGGCGACCGGCGCGATGATGATCGTCGATCACTGGCTGGGTTTCGCCAGCGAGTCGGCGCTGTATTTCGTCTGTGTGTTGGCCGTGTCCTTGCTCGGCGGCATCGGGCCGGCCGCCCTGTCCGCCATCGCTTCCAGCCTGCTGTTGAACTATTTCTTCACCGCGCCCCGATACAGCCTGACCATCGGCAATATCAACAACGTCATCTCGATCGTCGTGATGCTGGTGATGGCGATAGCCGTTGCGATACTTGTCGATTCGGCGAGCAAGCGCCGACGCGAGGCGTTGCACGCGAGTCGCGAGGCCGAGCTGCTGACGATGTTCTCGGGCGCCATCCTGCGTGGCGCCGACGTGGGCACCCTGCTCGAACGGGTTCGGGAGACCTACGATCAGCGCGCCGTGTCGCTGGTGCGCGTCGAACCGGGCCGCCGAGACGAGGCGAGCGAGGAAGCCGCGGTAGGAACGGATCCCGCATCGAGTGCGAAGGAGGCCGACACCGTCTGCGCGTCGGCCGATGGTGGCTACGAGTTGTGGCTGGTCGGTGACCGCCTGGGCGCCGGCGACCGGCGAGTGCTGGCTGCGGTCGCGACTCAGGCCGAGGGACTGGTCCAGCAGAAGCGGCTCGCCGAGGAGGCCGCCAACGGGCGGGCCATCGCCGAGACCGACAGATTGCGTCGGGCGCTGTTGTCGGCCGTCAGCCACGACCTGCGTACTCCGCTCGCGGCGGTCAAGGCCTCCGTCTCGAGCCTGCGCTCCGAGCAGGTTGAATTCTCCCCGGAAGACACGGCAGAGCTGTTGGCCACCATCGAGGAATCGACGGACCAGCTCGGCGATCTGGTGGGCAACCTGCTCGACTCCTCGAGGCTGGCCGCCGGCGTGGTGCGACCCGACATGAGGGTGGTGTACCTCACCGAGGTACTCGGTCGGGCGATGATGACGATCCGCCGCCAGGGAGCCCGGGAACGTGTCACGTTCGAGCTCGATACCGTTGTTGCGCTGGCTGATCCGGGCCTGCTGGAACGGGTGTTCGCAAACCTCGTCGACAATGCGCTGCACCACGGCGGCGGTCCGATCGAAGTCCGGGCGTCCCTGTGGTCCGTCTCCGCGCCGGTCGACGAGGTGCATTGCCGAATCGAAGTGGTCGACCACGGTTTCGGTGTCGCCGTCGAGGACCGTGAGCGGATGTTCTCGGCTTTTCAGCGTCTCGGCGATCGGGACTCGACAACCGGTGTGGGACTGGGTCTCTCGGTCGCCCAGGGGTTCGTGGAGGCGATGGGCGGTACGATCAGCGCGGCCGATACGCCCGGCGGCGGGCTGACGATGATCGTCGACCTGCCGGCGCCCGGCGGACCGATCATCGCCGAGGAGGCAGACCATGGGTGACTCCCCAGCGGCCCCGCCGCCCCGGAATGACTCCCCGTCACCTCGTCCGGACGCCTCGGGCCCGGATGCCGATGTGAATCGAGTGCGCGTCCTGGTCGTCGACGACGAACCGCAGATTCTCCGGGCGCTGCGAATCAATCTGAAGGCCAGGGGATTCGATGTCACGACTGCCGCGAGCGGCGCGGGTGCGCTGCGGGCGGCGGCCGAGACCAATCCTCAGGTGATAATTCTGGATCTCGGGCTTCCCGACATCGACGGATTCGAGGTGCTTGCGGGGCTGCGCGGCTGGACCCGAGTGCCGGTGATCGTGCTGTCGGCACGCACCGACGCATCGGACAAGGTGGCCGCACTCGATGCCGGTGCCGACGACTACGTCACCAAACCCTTTGGGATGGACGAATTCCTGGCGCGGTTGCGAGCAGCCGTCCGGCGGGGCGCGACGGTGCCGTTGTCGACTGAGCAGCCGGTCGTCGAGGCCGCGTCCTTCACCGTCGATCTGGCGGCCAAACGGGTGACACGGGACGGTGCCGAAGTACATCTGACACCGACCGAGTGGGGCATCGTCGAAATGCTGGTGCGTAACGAAGGAAAACTGGTGGGGCAGAAGGAGTTGCTGCAGGAGGTGTGGGGCCCGTCGTATGGCACCCAGACGCACTACCTGCGGGTGTATCTGGCCGGCCTGCGGCGCAAGCTGGAACCCGACCCGGCCAACCCGCGTCACCTGCTCACCGAGACCGGGATGGGCTACCGCTTCATGCGCTGAGCGGCCGCGCCGCCAAGCGGAATCAAACAGCCGTCGCCGTGTTTAATTCAGGTATGAGTGCGGAAGCGATCCTGGAACCCAGCCAGCCGGAGACCACCCTGTGGGTGCAGCGCACCGGCACCCGTCGATACACGGGCCACAGTTCGCGCGGGGCGCAGGTGTTGGTCGGTTCCGAAGACGTCGAGGGCGTATTCACGCCCGGCGAGCTGCTGAAGATTGCGCTGGCCGCCTGCACCGGAATGTCTTCGGATCGTCCGCTGTCCCGGCGGCTCGGAGACGACTACGACGCCACGATTCGAGTCAGTGGCCCGGCCGACCGTGAGAACGAGTGGTACCCGCGCCTGGATGAGGTGCTCGAAGTGGACCTGTCGGAGCTGGACGCCGAGGCGGCCGAGCGGCTGCTGATCGTGGTCGAGCGCGCGATCGACAAAGTGTGCACCGTCGGTCGCACGGTCAAGCGCGGCGCCGAGGTGCGGCTCGAGATCGAGTCTGACTGACCTGCGCAGATGACTGAACGCGCGGAATCGGTTCGGCTGACCGCCTGGGTGCACGGTCATGTCCAGGGCGTCGGATTCCGGTGGTGGACCCGGGCCAGGGCGCTGGAACTCGGCCTGGTGGGCTCGGCGGCCAATCACGCTGACGGCCGGGTGCTGGTGATCGCCGAGGGGCGGCGCTCGGCGGCGGAACAGCTGGTGGGACTACTTCGATCCGGGCAGACCCCGGGCCGGGTCGACCTGGTCGTCGAGGACTATTCCGATGCCCGGGGCGATTTGATCGGCTTCATCGAGCGTTAGCCGCCCTGCTTCGCCGGTTCCGTACGTGCCGCACGGTAAAGTCACCTGGATATTTCCATTCGCTGAGCCCTAGGACGTCGATGCATCTGAAGAGCCTGACCCTGAAAGGGTTCAAGTCCTTCGCGTCGTCGACCACGCTGCGGTTCGAACCCGGCATCACCTGCGTCGTCGGCCCGAACGGATCAGGCAAATCCAACGTCGTCGACGCGCTGACCTGGGTTATGGGCGAGCAGGGGGCCAAGGCGCTGCGTGGCGGCAAGATGGAAGACGTCATCTTCGCCGGCACCTCCGGGCGGGCACCGCTCGGGCGCGCTGAGGTGACGCTGACCATCGACAACTCCGATGGCGCGCTGCCGATCGACTACTCCGAGGTGTCGGTGACCCGCCGGATGTTCCGTGACGGCGCCGGCGAATACGAGATCAACGGCAGTGCCTGCCGTCTGATGGACGTGCAGGAACTGCTCAGCGATTCCGGTATCGGCCGTGAGATGCATGTGATCGTCGGCCAGGGTCGTCTCGCGGCGATCCTCGAGTCGCGACCGGAGGAACGACGCGCGTTCATCGAGGAGGCCGCCGGCGTCCTCAAGCATCGCAAGCGCAAAGAGAAGGCGGTCCGCAAGCTCGACTCGATGCAGGCCAATCTCGCCCGGCTGACCGACCTGACGGCCGAATTGCGTCGTCAGCTCAAGCCGCTGGGACGTCAGGCCGAGGTCGCCCGACGCGCAGCGACGGTGCAAGCCGATCTGCGTGACGCCCGATTGCGTTTGGCCGCAGACGATCTGGTGATACTGCGGGCCGAGTTCGCCGATCAATCCGGGAGCGAACAGGCAATCCGCGAGCATCAGGACCGCGTTGCGGCCGAACTGGATCAGTGCACCGAAAAGGTCGCGCGGGCGGAGTCGGCGCTGGCGCAGATCACGCCCGCGGCCGGGGCGGCGGGCGAGGCGTGGTTCCGGCTGTCCGCGCTGCAGGAGCGGGTCGGCGCGACCCGGCGGATCGCCGTCGAGCGCAGCCGCTACCTGGGCGAGTCGACCGCCGTCGAAACCGGGCGTGATCCCGACGAACTCGAGGCCCAGGCAGAGGTGGCCGCGCAGACCGAGATGGAGCGGACCGAAGAAGTCGAGATGGCGAGCGTGGCGCTTGCCACCGCGCAGCAGATGCTGGCCGAATGTGAAAGCGCGGCAACGGCTGCCGAGCAGGCGCACATGGCCGCGGTGCGCGCCGTCGCCGACCGGCGCGAGGGTCTGGCCCGCCTGGAGGGGCAGGTCGCCAACCTGCGCACGAAGGCCGACTCGGTGGACTCGGAGCTGGAACGGCTGCGCGGCGCGATCGAGAATGCCGGAGGCCGTGCGGACGAGGCGCTCTCGGAGCAGGAAGCGGTGCAGGCGCGAGTTGCGGAGCTCGAGGGTTCCGAGGTGGGGCTCGACGAGCACCACGAGCGGTCCGTGGCGGCACTTACCGGGGCCGACGAGCGCGTCGCGGAGATCCAGGCGGCCGAACGCGAGACGAGTCAGCAGATCGCGTCGTTGCGTGCCCGAATCGATGCATTGGCGATCGGACTCGAGCGTAAGGATGGCGGCGCCTGGCTGCTCGAAAACCATGAGGGTCAGGGTCTTTCGGGACCACTGGCCGCAATGCTCACTGTCCACGACGGGTACGAAGCGGCGATCGCGGCGGCGCTGGGCCCGGCCGCCGAGGCCATCGCTGTCGCCGATCGCGGCTCGGCGCGTTCGGCACTGGCGTCGTTGAAGAAGGCGGACGGCGGTCGCGCCGCACTGGTGGTCGGCGGGGTCGCGGCGCCGGCGGCCGCACCCTCGATCAGCCTGCCGCCCGGGGTTCGCTGGGCGACCAGCGTGGTCACCGCCGGTGATGCGGTGCGGGGCGCGATCGGCCTGCTGCTCGCCGACACCCTGGTCGCCGATTCACTCGACGTTGCGGCCGATGTCATCGAACGTCTGGGCGCCGACGTCGCCGTGCGCGCCGTCACGGTCGACGGTGATCTGGTGGGCCGCGGCTGGATGGTCGGCGGGTCCGAGCGGAAGCAGTCGACGATCGAGGTCCAGTCGTCGATCGACCGCGCCAAAGCAGATCTCGTTGTCGCCGAACGACGCTCCGAGGAGTTGCAGGCGGCGCTCGCGGGCGCGGTCGCCGAACAGCAGTCGCGACGGGAGATCGCCAGCGAAGCGCTTGCGGCGCTGCATGAATCGGATGCCCAGCTCGGTGCGGTGTACGAGCAGCTGGGCCGCCTGGGTCAGGCCGTCCGCACCGCCCGGGAGGAGCAGGCGCGACTCGTCGCGCAGCGGGCGAAGATCGAATCGAACCGGGACGAGAGTCTGACGGCGCTTACCGCGCTGCAGGATCGACTGCGGATCGCGCAGGACGAATCGTCCGGCGTCGAGTCCGACGATGTACTGCCGACGACTGATCGCGACATGGCGGCGCAGGCATTGACCGAGGCGCGTGCGGCAGAAGTCGAGATGCGGCTGGCACAGCGCAGCGCGGAGGAACAGCTCGCCGCAGTCCGGGGCCGGGCGGAATCGCTGCTGCGGGCTGCGCGGGCCGAGCGCGACGCGCGCGTGCGTGCCGAACGCCGTGATGCGGCGCGGCGGCACGCGGCCGCCGTCGCCGAGGTCGTGGCCGGATGCAGCGATCAGGTGCTGAGCCGTCTGGAGGTCGCGGTGCAGCGCGCCCAACGCCAGCGCGATGACCTCGAACGCCAGCGCACCGAGCGCAACGATGAGCTGACAGAGGCGAAAAAGGCTGCGGCCGAGCTGACTTCGACGCTCGATTCGCTACGCGAGGCGGCGCATCGGGACGAGGTCGCGCGGGCGCAGGCGCAGATGCGCATCGAACAGGCCGAGGAGAATGTGGCCGCCACTTTCGCGGTGGCACCCGACGATCTGATCGCCGAGTACGGCCCGGACGTGCCGTTGCCGCCGAGCGAGTTGGAGCAGGCCGAGTACGAACAGGCACGCGAGCGTGGCGAGATCGTCATGGCGCCGCAGCCGATGCCGTACGACCGGGCCACTCAGGAGGCGCGGGCGAAGAAGGCGCAGAAGGATCTCAACACCCTCGGCAAGGTGAATCCGCTTGCGCTGGAGGAGTTCGCCGCCCTGGAGGAGCGTTACAACTTCCTGTCGACACAGCTTGAGGACGTCAAGAGCGCCCGCAAGGATCTGCTCGACGTGGTCGACGACGTCGACGCCCGCATCCTGCAGGTCTTCACCGAAGCGTATGCGGACGTCGAGCGTGAATTCGTCGAGGTGTTCAAGACCCTGTTCCCGGGTGGCGAGGGGCGGCTGGTGCTCACCGATCCGTCCGACATGCTGACCACCGGAATCGAGGTCGAGGCCCGTCCGCCCGGCAAGAAGGTCAAGCGCCTGTCGCTGCTGTCCGGTGGTGAGAAATCGCTGACCGCGGTGGCGATGCTGGTCGCGATCTTCCGGGCACGGCCCTCGCCGTTCTACGTCATGGACGAGGTCGAGGCGGCGCTGGACGATACGAACCTGCGGCGTCTGATCTCGCTGTTCGAGCAGTTACGCGAGAAGTCGCAGCTGATTGTGATCACCCATCAGAAGCCGACGATGGAGGTCGCGGACGCGCTCTACGGCGTCAGTATGCGCGGCGACGGCATCACGACCGTCATCAGTCAACGGATGCGGGGCCAGGAACTCGGCGCCCAGCCGGTCACGGTGGACGACTGACTCGGACCGATGACTGAGCGCGCCGAATTCCGCAGTGTCGCACCGGTGATCCCGGTGCTCGATCTCAAGGCCGCGCTGGAGCGATATCGGCTGTTGGGTTTCGTCGTGCATGAATACGACGGCGACGCGACCTATGGATATGCCGACCGGGACGACGTCGGTCTGCATCTGAACGAATGGGCCGATCACGACCCGAAGCGCACGGCGCCGGTCGTCTACCTCTATGTGACCGACGCCGATGCCGTGTACGCCGAATGGACCGCCTCGGGAGTGGCCGGACGCTTCGTCCCACCGGTCGACGCCGAATACGGTCTGCGGGAATTCGGCTATGTGGACCCCGACGGCACCCTGCATCGCGTCGGTTCGTTCCTGAGGGACTGACCCGTCGACTCATGCGGTGATTCGGTCACCGTGCGGGTGATCGATCAACCGCATGATCGATGACAGCCCGCACGACTGGTCACCGTCAGGTGGCTCGGCCTCGGAGCATGCGCAGCACTCGGTCCACGACGAGGTTGCGCTGGTCGAGGTCGTGCCATCCCCAGCGGACTACCCGCCAGCCGGCTTCGTGAAGTCGATCGGTCCGCTCCTTCTCTCGGACTAGCACCTCGCGAGCAGCTCTTACGTATTTCATGGCACCATCGCATTCGCCGATGACACGCTCGTCCTCCCAACCGAAGTCGCCTCGGCCGAGAAAGGTGCCGTCGTCGCTGTAGACGTTGAGTTGCAGGGCAGGATCAGGAATGTCGGGACTGTCGATGAATGCCATCCGGCTGCGGCTCTCGAGCACGCTCTCGCTGAGAGCGGTCATCTCCGCCACCGCGCGCCGCGCCGCGTGGTAACCGGGAAAGCCTGCGATCTGCTGTAGTTCGTCGGCCAACTCGCCGGTGGTGCACAGCCCGAAATGGAGCGCGGCGTCACCGGTCGCGATGGCGGGCACGCGGCGCGCGGACTTCGCCAGGTCGACGACGGTGCGCGCCACCGGTACCACGGCCGTGCCGTCGATCTCCATGACGGCCGGCTCGCGGCGGTCGCAATGCACGGTCACCTGCCCCGACGAGCTGCTGCCGAACAGGGTGGGTTTCCTGGTCAGATGCACCTGATCGAGCCGGTGTCCCCAGATCGGCAGGCCGTGCACCGTGGCTGCGCTGACGTGCGACAACGCGCCGTCACGGTCACGGGCAGTTGCGATCGCCCGCTCGCGGTGGCGGACGTCGGCCGGTTCGCTGCAGATCGCGGGCGGAGCGAAGATGCCCGGAGCGAGCCGGACGATCACATCCGCACGTTCGGCGCGCTGCAGATCGTTGGACGTGTAGCCGGCGGCGTAGAGCTCGCGGCGGGTGACTGCGGCGGTCAGGTTGTTCAGGTCCACGACCCGAGAGTGCAACGGCAGCACTCGGGTCGGCGAGGGCTCATAGCGATCTGTGGATAACCCGGCTGGTGTGACGTCGAGATCGGTGCCCGGAGCGGTTACGACACGCGACATCGAGGGTTCCGGCCGACGGTGCGGTGATCCGGCCATCGTGCGCGTGATCGATCAGCCGCACGATGACCGGACCGCCGCACGGTGCGGCGCAGGCGTGGCGGGTTGCCGCTCGCGACTCCTGACACAATGGGGCCCGTGAATACCGGAGTGATCATCGGGATCGTCGTTGCAGTCGTCGTCATCGTGGGGCTGGTGGCCCTCGGCTGGGGATTGTCTCGCCGTCGGCGCATCTCGCTGACGGATAAGCCCGCCGTCGACGACAAGCGGACCCAGGAGGAGCGCTCCGGGAATTATCAAGCGAGCGGCGGCTTTTCGTTCAGCCAAGGATCAGAGACCGCGACCCTCGAGCGCCCGACCACCCCCGAGCCCGAGCCGACTCCTGAACCCGAGCCCGAACCGACGCCGGAGCCCGAACCCGAGCCCGCGTTGGCGCCCGAAGCGCCAGCTGAGCCGGAGCCCGCAGCCCAACCGGAACCGGAACCCGAGGTTGAGGCGACACCGGAACCTGAGCCGGCGCCCGAACCCGAACCAGAACCGGAATCAGAACCCGCGCCGGTGCTCGACGAGATCGACCCGACCGCGGGCCGGCTCGAACGCCTGCGCGGGCGGCTCTCGCGGTCGCAGGGGGCGATCGGCAAGAGCATGCTCGGTCTGCTCGGCGCCGGCGACCTGGACGAGGACAGCTGGGAGGAGATCGAAGACACCCTGCTGCTCGCGGATCTCGGAACCGCGACGACAACGAAGGTCGTCGAACGTCTCAGGGAAGAGCTGGCCAAGGGTGCTGTCCGCAACTCCGACGATGCTCGGGCGGTGCTGCGACGGGTCCTGATCGAGGAGTTGCAGCCGCAGCTCGATCGTTCCGTGCGAGCCCTGCCGCATGGCGATCATCCGTCGGTGATCCTGGTCGTCGGCGTCAACGGCACCGGTAAGACGACGACCACCGGCAAACTGGCACGGGTCCTGGTCGCGGACGGTCGCCGGGTGCTGCTCGGGGCGGCCGACACTTTCCGCGCAGCCGCCGCCGATCAGCTGCAGACCTGGGCCAACCGGGTTGGTGCCGAAGTCGTGCGCGGCAAGGAAGCCGGGGATCCGGCCGCGGTCGCCTTCGACGCCGTCAACAAGGGCATCGAGAACGGCGTCGATGTCGTCATGATCGATACCGCCGGCCGGCTGCACACCAAGACCGGCTTGATGGATGAGCTGGGCAAGGTGAAGCGCGTCGTCGAGAAGAAGGCCGCAGTGGACGAGGTGCTGCTGGTGCTCGATGCCACCATCGGGCAGAACGGGCTCGCGCAGGCACGAGTGTTTGCCGAGGTCGTGGAGATCACCGGCGTGGTGCTGACCAAGCTCGACGGCACGGCGAAGGGTGGCATCGTCTTCCACGTCCAGCATGAACTGGGCGTTCCGGTCAAATTGGTCGGACTCGGCGAGGGAGCCGACGATTTGGCGCCGTTCGAGCCGGGCGCGTTCGTCGACGCACTCCTCGGTTAGCTCGCGCCGGGGGCGCTGGGGCCGGCCGGGCGTCCGGAACCGCCTTCTGGGGCGATACCTGGCCGAAACATGAGCGGCCGGTCAGTTCACCGTCGCGAAACATTGCACCGCAGCCGACGAAACATCGACCGAGCAACCTTCTGAGTCAGATCGAGCGGCGCCCGCCGCTCATCGGATGGACTGCAGGAGGGTAACGGTGGCATTCCCCACAATGGGTGCTCCAGGTTCCGGAATGGACTCTGGAGACACCGCTTGGATGCTCGCGAGTTCGGCGCTCGTGCTGCTGATGACGCCAGGTCTGGCGTTTTTCTACGGCGGCATGGTGCGTGCGAAGAACGTGCTGAACATGATCATGATGAGTGTCGTCTCGATGGGAATCGTGACGGTGCTGTGGTGTCTCTACGGATTCTCGATGTCGTTCGGCAACGACGTATGGGGCACCAAAAACGGCGGCCTGCTCGGTGATCCGGGTGAGTACTTCGGCCTGAAGGGACTGATCAGCGGCAACGGCGTGGCTGCGGCGGGTTCGACGCCGGCCACCAGCATCCCGCTGTTCGGAACCATTCCGGCATTGGTGTTCGTGGCGTTCCAGCTGATGTTCGCGATCATCACCGTTGCGCTGGTATCCGGCGCGGTGGCTGACCGGATGAAATTCAGCGCATGGGTGGCATTCACGGCACTCTGGTCGACGATCGTCTACTTCCCGGTCGCACACTGGGTGTTCGCGGCCAACGGGGCCACCGCCACCACAGGCGGCTGGCTGATCAACAACGTCAAGGCGATCGACTTCGCCGGTGGTACCGCGGTCCACATCAACGCCGGTGTGGCCGGCCTGGTGCTGGCGCTGTTCCTCGGCAAACGTCGTGGCTGGCCGGAGAAGCAATTCCGGCCGCACAATGTGCCGTTCGTGATGCTCGGCGCCGGACTGCTGTGGTTCGGCTGGTACGGATTCAACGCGGGCTCGGCGGGTTCGGCGAACGGTGCGGCTGCGGCGACATTCATGACGACCACCGTCGCGACCGGTGCGGCGATGCTGGCTTGGCTGCTCGTGGAACGTATTCGGGACGGGCACGCGACGACTCTGGGTGCTGCCTCGGGCATCGTGGCCGGCCTGGTCGCGATCACGCCGTCGTGTTCGTCGGTCAACGTGGTGGGGGCCTTGGCTATCGGTGTGATCGCCGGCGCGCTGTGTGCCCTCGCGGTCGGCCTGAAGTTCAAGTTCGGCTTCGACGACTCGCTCGATGTCGTCGGTGTCCACATGGTCGGCGGCATCATCGGCACTCTGCTGATCGGCTTCTTCGCCACCAAGCAGGCGCCGGCCGGTGTTGCGGGCCTCTTCGAAGGCGGCGGCTGGGATCAGTTGTGGCGACAGGCAATCGGCGCGGGTTCGGTGCTGCTGTACTCGGGTGTGGCGACCGCGGTTATCGCGCTTATCCTCAAGTACACGATCGGCTTGCGTATCGACACCGAGGGTGAGGCCAAGGGCGCCGACGAGTCCGAGCATGCGGAGACGGCGTACGATTTCGTCCCGTTGGGCGGATCCGGATCTCTCATCAGCGGATATGGTGCGGCGCCGATCGGTGCGGCCACTGGCAAGGAGGTATGACCGAAGTGAAGCTCGTGACTGCAATCGTCAAACCGTTCACGCTCGAAGACGTGAAAGCCGGGCTCGAACAGGCCGGCGTCGTCGGTATGACCGTCAGCGAAGTCCAGGGTTACGGTCGGCAGAAGGGCCATACCGAGGTATACCGCGGTGCGGAGTACTCCGTCGACTTCGTGCCGAAGGTTCGGGTCGAGGTCGTCATCGATGATGCCTTGGTGGAAAGCGTGGTCGATGTGATCGTCAACGCGGCCCGCACCGGCAAGATCGGCGACGGCAAGGTGTGGGTGTCGCCGGTCGACTCGGTGGTTCGAGTCCGCACCGGTGAACGCGGCACCGAAGCCATCTAGGCCGCGGTTCGTGCCGTTCATTCCTGTCGGCGACCCCGCGTCCGAGTCTGATTCGGGCGCGGGGTCGCCGCATATCTCCACTGCGGCCGCCGATCTGGTCCATGCCCGAGACGCACTGCTGTCGGCCGGAATTCGTGGCGGGCACCGATTGGACGCGGTCGCGTTGCGGCAGGCGCTGGTGGATCTGTTCGATTTCTGGCTCACCGCCAAGGGTGCCGAGGTCGGGATCAAGCCCGGATCGGGATTCTCGATCGTCGCGGTCGGCGGACTCGGCAGACGCGAGATGCTCCCGTACTCGGACCTGGATCTGATTCTGCTGCATGACAATCTGCCCGACGCTCAGGTCGCCGAGGTCGCCGACGCGATCTGGTATCCGATATGGGACGCCCACATCAAGCTCGACCACAGTGTGCGCACCGTGCCACAGGCGTTGCGGGTGGCCGGCGATGACCTGACGGCCGCGTTGGGCCTGCTGGAGGCGCGGCACATCGCCGGCGACGAGGATCTGTCGGGGCTGTTGATCGGCGGGGTACGTCGTCAATGGCGTGCCGACATCCGTTCACGCTTCGGCGATCTGGTGTCGCAGACACATGCGCGCTGGCGGCGTAGCGGCGACATCGCGCATCGCGCCGAACCGGACCTCAAGCACGGTCGTGGCGGCCTGCGCGACGTGCAGTTGTTGGGCGCCTTGGCGATCGGCCAACTCACCGACCAGGTGCCGGGACTGCGACCCGACTCACCCGGGGCCGGCCTCGCGCATGCGTATACCCGGATCCTGGATATTCGCACCGAATTGCACCGCATCTCCGGACGGGCGCGCGAGCAGCTGCAGGCTCAGGACGCCGACGAGATCGGCGCCGCACTACGGATCGGGGACCGGTTCGAACTGGCGCGCACGGTCAGCGATTGCGCGCGCACCGTCAGCTACTCGGTCGACGTCGGTCTGCGAACGGCCGGAAACACACTACCGCGCAAGGGGTTGTCGCGATTGCGCCGAAACCCGGTGCGACGGCCGCTGGATGAGGGCGTCGTCGAGCATCTCGGCGAGGTGGTGCTCGCCCGCGGTGCGGTCCCGTCGAAAGACCCGGGCCTGGTGTTGCGGGTGGCGGCATCGTCGGCCCGGACGGGGTTGCCGATCAGCGCTGCGACGCTCGCTCGATTGGCCGACACCGCACCGGAATTGCGTGAACCCTGGCCGGCCGAAGCGCTGAATGACTTGCTCGTACTGCTGGAGACCGGCCACCACATGCTGGCTCCGATCGAGGCACTGGACCGGACCGGACTGTGGGGGCGGCTGATTCCGGAGTGGGGCGCGGTCCGGGATCTACCGCCGCGCGATGCGATGCACACCTGGACCGTCGACCGTCATCTGGTCGAAACCGCCTCGTATGCAAGTGCATTGACGACGGAGGTGTCTCGGCCCGACCTGCTGGTGCTGGGTGCGCTCATTCATGACATCGGCAAGGGGCGCGGCGGTGACCACAGCATCGTCGGCGCCGAGCTGGCTGTTCAGATCGGCAGGCGGCTCGGTCTGGTGGCCGACGACGTCGAGGTGCTCTCGCAGATGGTGCGCCATCATCTGCTGCTGCCGATCGCGGCGACCCGTCGCGATCCCGACGATCCGCAGACCGTGCAAGCGATCATTGATGCGGTCGGCGGCAACCCGGAGCTCCTCGAACTCCTCGGCGCGCTGTCCGAGGCCGACTCCAAGGCGACGGGGCCGGGCGTGTGGAGCGACTGGAAGGCGTCATTGATCGCCAATCTGGTGCGGCGCGGCTGTGCCCAGATGGGCGGCCGGATCCTGGAACCGCCGCCACCGCTCCCGGAAACGCAGTCGGCGGCAGCGGAGGCAGGCCAGATCGCGGTGGAGATCATGCCGACGGTGGAGCACGGTCGCATCGGAACCGATCGCCACACCTTCGTCGTGACGATGATCGCGCCCGACCAGCCCGGTGTGCTGTCCAAGATGGCGGGCGTACTGGCGCTGGGCGGGCTGCGCAGCCTGTCGGCCACCGTGCAGGGCCACGGCGGCAGCGCAGTCAACACCTTCACGGTCGTCCCGCTGTTCGGCGATCCGCCGGCGGTCGGACTCTTGCGGCAACAGCTGATCTCCGCACTCGCCGGGAGCGCGGCCGACCTCCGGTCCAAGGTCGAGGCCAAGGAACGGCAGACAGCGGTCCCGGTGGCTACTCGAGGAGACGGCGAACGGCCGGGGGTGCCGGCCCTGTTCGCGCAGGCATCGCCGAGGGTGACCTGGACCGAGGGCCCCGATGGGGCCGCGATCGTCGGGGTGCGTGCCGATGACCGGGTCGGCCTGCTGAGCCGGGTGGCCGCAGCCATCGAGCAGGCCGGTGGTGACATCGCCTGGGCACGAGTCCAGACCCGGGGTGCCGCGGTGGTCGACGCGTTCTGCCTGTCGGGGCCCTTTCCGAACGAGGAGATGCGGAGCCGGATGGCGCGCGAGATCCTCGCCGCTGTGCCCGGGCTGCCGCCGAAGCCGGCCGCCGCGGCCGACGGAGACGCGCCGGACCAGGACTGGAATCGCGGCGAAGCCGCAGTGCCAATCGTCTGAGGTGGCTGTGCCGATAGGCTAGAGCTCATGTTTGAATCGCTCTCCGATCGGTTGACCGGGACGCTCAAGGATCTGCGCGGCAAGGGCAAGCTGACGCCCGGCGACATCGATCGCACTTGCCGTGAGATCCGGCTCGCGTTGCTCGATGCCGACGTCTCGCTCGAGGTCGTCCGTCCGTTCATCTCCCGGATCAAGGAGCGGGCCAAGGGCGCGGAGGTGTCGGCCGCCCTCAACCCGGCACAGCAGATCGTCAAGATCGTCAATGACGAGCTCGTCGGGATCCTCGGCGGCGAGACGCGTCGCGTCGAGTTCGCGAAGACGCCGCCGACTGTGATCATGCTCGCCGGTCTGCAGGGCGCCGGTAAGACGACGCTCGCCGGAAAGCTGGCGGTGTGGCTGCGCAAGCAGGGCCACACGCCCATGCTGGTGGCCTGTGACCTGCAGCGTCCGGGTGCGGTCAACCAGTTGCAGATCGTCGGTGAACGGGCCGAGGTGCCGGTGTATGCGCCGGATCCGGGAACGTCGGCCGGCGACGAGCCGAGCCACGGCGATCCGATCGAGGTCGCCCGCGGCGGTATCGCCGAAGCCAAGGCCAAGCAGCATGACGTGGTCATCGTCGATACCGCCGGTCGGCTGGGTATCGACGAGGAACTCATGGGGCAGGCGCGCGGAATCCGCGACGCCGTGAACCCCGATGAGGTGCTGTTCGTCCTCGACGCGATGATCGGCCAGGACGCGGTGAGCACCGCCCAGGCCTTCGCCGGAGGCGTCGATTTCACCGGTGTCGTGCTCACCAAGCTCGACGGCGATGCCCGCGGTGGCGCGGCCCTGTCGGTGCGCGAGATCACGGGGCGTCCCATCATGTTCGCGTCGTCGGGCGAGAAGCTCGAGGACTTCGATGTCTTCCACCCCGATCGCATGGCCAGCCGGATCCTCGGCATGGGCGACGTGCTCAGCCTTATCGAGCAGGCCGAGGAGCATTGGGATGCCCAGCAGGCCGAAGAGGCCGCGGCGAAGATCACTCAGGGTGAGCTGACGCTGGAGGATTTTCTCGAGCAGATGCTGATGATCCGCAAGATGGGTCCGATCGGGAACCTGCTGGGCATGCTGCCGGGCGCGGGCCAGATGAAGGATGTGCTCGAGCAGGTCGATGACAAGCAGCTCGACAAGGTGCAGGCGATCATCCGCGGCATGACGCCCGCCGAGCGCGAGAATCCCAAGATCATCAACGGTTCTCGGCGTCTGCGGATCGCGGGCGGTTCGGGTGTGACCGTGTCCGACGTCAATCAGCTGGTGGACCGGTTCTTCGAGGCACGCAAGATGATGTCGCAGATGGCCGGGCGGATGGGCATGCCCGGTGGACGCAGCAACAAGCGCAAGAAGGGCAAGAAGGGGAAGAAGGGCGGTCGCGGACCGACGCCGCCGAAGATGAAGGGCGGCTTCCCCGGAATGATGCCCGGCGGGATGCCGGGAGGATTCCCGGATCTGTCGGGTATGCCGGCCGGGCTGGATGAGCTGCCCCCGGCGTTGCAGGGGATCGACGTATCCCAGTTCCAGCAGCCGAAGAATAAGTAACGGCAGTAGCAGTCCGACACATCCGAGGATCGGGGGTTCTGGTGGCGCCGTTGCATTTTCGTGGTCGATCGGTCGTTGACGGCGAACCGATCGAGCTGTGGTCGGTCGACGGTGTGCTCACCGACGACCGCCCGGCTGGCGATGTGGAGACCGTGTGCGACGGGGGCTGGCTGCTGCCGGGCCTGGTCGATGCGCATAACCACGTGGGCATCGCGCCCGGGTTGGGTGTCAGTATCGAGCAGGCACGCGGATTCGCCGCCGCCGATGCCCGCGCGGGGGCGCTGCTGATCCGCGAGGTCGGATCGCCGCTCGACACCCATCCGTTGGACGGGGATCGGCTGGGCCCCAAGTTCATTCGGTCCGGTAAGCACATCGCCCGGCCGAAACGGTATCTGCGCGACTACGGGATCGATCTGGAGAACCCCGACGATCTCGCTGACGAAGTACGACGGCAGGCCCACGACGGCGACGGCTGGGTCAAGCTGGTGGGGGACTGGATCGACCGGGAGGTCGGCGATCTGGCGCCACTATGGACGAAGAGTCAACTGGCCGAGGCGGTTCGGGTGGCGCACGACGAAGGTGTCAAGATCACCGCGCACGTATTCGGAACCGACGCGTTGCCGGACCTCCTCGACTCGGGGGTCGACTGCATCGAACATGGCACGGGTCTCACGCCGGATCTGATCGACGTGATGGTAGCCAAGCGGATTGCGTTGGTACCCACTCTGATTCAGGTGGACAACTTCCCGTCGATCGCTGACGGGGCCGATCGATTTCCCGCCTACCAGGCCAACATGATGAAGCTGCACGCATCGGCGGGCTCGGTGGTCGAGGCGGCGCGCGAGGCCGGGGTGCAGGTCTTCGCCGGGACGGATGCCGGCGGTTTCGTTGAGCACGGCCGGATCGTGGATGAGGTCGAGGCGCTGGCCGCGGTCGGGATGGGTAACGCCGGGGCGATCGCCGCGGCGTGCTGGACCGCCCGCGAATGGCTTGGCGCGGGAACACTACGGCCCGGTGACGCCGCGGATCTTCTTGTCTTGCAGTCGGATCCGCGTCAGGACCTGACGGAACTCCGACGCCCGGTCGCGGTGGTGGCCAACGGCGTGGCGATCAACCGTTGAGGTCGGCCTAGCTGGGAACTTCCAGCTTCTGCACCTTCCAGGTGGTCGTGTCGACAGTGATTCGTGTGACCTGCGATCGCGACGTGACCGTCGGCGCGAGAGCGCTGCCGCCGGTGACCGCGGTGACCACCAGCACCACTCGAGTGGTCGGCGTTCGGGCGGCGACCCCCGACGACCAGATCGTCGCGACGGACTGCAGCTTGAGCTGCTGATACTGCCCGACTGTGCTGGCCGAACAGGCCATGGTGCGGAAGTCGCCGTCGGCCATCCCACAGAGGTTTGCCTGCCACGCGGTCCAGTTTCCGTCGGACGGCGCGCTCGAGATCGACTGGGCCACCGTGTTGGCGACGGAGACAGCGTGATCGTCGATCGCTCGCTCCGAGGAACCTCCGGGCCCCGACAGTGAGTCCGATCCCGAAGCCGCCTGCGCATACAGCACACCCAGCACGATGGCTGCGACGACGGCCAGCACCGAGATAGCCGACAACGCGATGATCAGCGGTCGCCGGCCGGCCGATGCGGGTGGCGGCGGACCGGGCGGCGCCCAGGCCGGCGCATGAGTGGGCGGCGCGAGCGGAGGTTGCTGTGGACCATCACCGGCGGGTTCGGACATTGCAATGACGCTAGTCGACTGCAGTCGTTCTGCCGGGCGTGATCAGTCGGCCGACCGACAGCGGGGTACTTATCCGATCTTGATGATGCGGTTCGTCGATTCGTCGACGGTTACCAGCGAGAACTGGGTCATCGGCGTCGACTGCGGGTTCGTCGCATCGCCCAATACCGCGGCGACCAGCACATCGCAGGAGTCGGGCCGCGCGGCGGTCACACCGGCCTGGACAGCGGTTACCTTGAGGTGCAGATTTGCCGCTCGCACCTTTGCGACCTTGGCGTCGGTGTAAAGGTCCTGCAGGCCGGGGCCGACCAGCGATCGCATCGCCGACTGCCACTCGGTCCAGTTGCCGTTTGTCGGACCCGTCCGGGTGGTGGTGAATTCGGTCGCCGCGGCGATCGCCTTGGCGTAGGAGTCCTGTCGAGTCTGCAAGGCCGTAGCGGTGCGGGCGTTCTTGTCGGCCTTCGAGCTCTGCTGGCCGTAGAGCACACCGAACACGATCGCGAGCACCGAGGCGACGATCGCGACGGCGCTGACTCCGATCAGCAGACCGCGCCGCTGCGGGTTCGTGGGCTCGGCGGCCGCCGCAGCGGGTTTGTGAGCATCAGGCTCGGTGGTGGTGTCCGGTTCGTCGGTGGGCTCGGCGGTCAGATCGGTCTGGTCGGTGGCCGCGGCATCATCAGGTTCTGGCACAACGGGGAACCTACCGTCGGTCTGTTGCATACGCGTTACGGCGACCGTGCATTGCGCGATTGTGAGGTCGGGCCGCTGATCTGGCAGAATGGTCCGCTGGTTCGCCGGACCCGGTTACGTACCGACCGGCGGTCACAACCAGTGAATACGCAAAACCGGACACGCCGACCTGGCGTCGTCGCTGAATTGCGAAGTGACCAGAAGAGGAAGTACCGGCGCATGGCCGTCAAAATCAAACTCACCCGCCTCGGCAAGATCCGCAACCCGCAGTACCGGATCGTCGTCGCAGACGCGCGGACCCGCCGTAACGGCCGGGCCATCGAGACCATCGGCAAGTACCACCCGAAGGAAGAGCCGAGCCTGATCGAGGTCGACACCGAGCGTGCGCAGTACTGGCTGGGCGTCGGCGCGCAGCCGACCGAGCCGGTCCTGAACATCCTGAAGATCACCGGCGACTGGCAGAAGTTCAAGGGCCTGCCGGGCACCGAGGGCACCCTGAAGGTCAAGGAGCCCAAGCCGAGCAAGCAGGACCTGTTCAACGCCGCGTTGGCCGCCGCCGACAACGAGCCCGCCGCCGCGGCCACCACGCCGAAGAAGAAGGCTGCCAAGAAGGACGAGCCCAAGGCCGAGGAGACCACCGAGGCTCCCGCCGAGTCGGCTGAAGAGAAGTCCGCGGAATGAGTGCCGTTGTCGCCGATGCCGTCGAACATCTCGTTCGCGGCATCGTCGCCAACCCCGATGACGTTCGGGTCGAGTTGATCACCGGCCGCCGTGGACGTTTCGTCGAGGTCAGCGTCAACCCCGAGGATCTCGGAAAGGTGATCGGTCGCAACGGCCGCACCGCCACGGCGCTGCGCACCCTGGTCACCGGCATCGGTGGCCGCGGCATTCGTGTCGACATCGTCGACACCGATCGCTGAAATCAGTTCCGCACCAGTGGATCTTCGGGGCGAGCGCGGCGAGGGGAAGGTTCTCCTGGTCGGGCGCGTCGTCAAACCGCACGGTGTGCGCGGCGAACTCGTCGTGGACGTGCGGACCGATGAACCCGAAGACCGATTCGCCGTGGGCCGCGTGCTGCGCGGACGGATGCCGAAGGCACCGCGCGGACAGGCGGATCAGAACTACACGGTGACAGCCGCCCGGCAGCATGCCGGGCGGCTGTTGCTGTCCTTGGCCGAGGTCACCGGGCGCGAGGGGGCAGACGCCGTCCGTGGGCTGCTGCTGCTGATCGATACCGCCGATCTGACACCCAGCGATGATCCCGACGAGTTCTACGATCATGAACTCGAAGGCGTTCCGGTACGGCTCGTCGGAGGCGATGACGTCGGAACCGTCACCGAGGTGCTGCATCTGCCCGGTGGTGATGTGCTGTCGGTGCGGACCGCGGATGGGCGGGATGTCTTGGTGCCCTTCGTGACTGAAATGGTGCCGACCGTGTCGACCGAGCTGATCGAGATCGATCCGCCGGACGGCCTGCTGGATGACGCCTGATGCGCATCGATGTGGTGACGATCTTTCCGGACTATCTGAGTCCGATGCGAGAGGCGTTGCTGGGCAAGGCGATTGATCGCGGCCTGGTCGAGCTCGCGGTACACGATCTGCGCGATTGGACCCACGATGTTCATCGCGCCGTGGACGATTCGCCTTATGGTGGCGGGCCCGGCATGGTGATGAAGCCGACCGTCTGGGGTCCGTGCCTGGATGAAGTGTGCCCGGACGACGCATTGCTGATCGTGCCGACGCCGGCCGGGATTCCGTTCACCCAGGTGCTCGCCGAGCAGTGGAGCGCGGAGTCGCACCTGGTGTTCGCCTGCGGTCGGTATGAGGGCATCGACCAGCGCGTCGTCGACGACGCGGCGCGCCGGGTCCGCGTGGTCGAGGTCTCGATCGGCGACTATGTGCTGATCGGTGGCGAGGTGGCCACCATGGTGATGGCGGAAGCGGTCACCCGGCTGATCGACGGGGTGATCGGCAACGCGCAATCGCATCAGCAGGACTCGTTCTCGACCGGGAACCGGCTGCTGGAGGGTCCCAGTTACACCCGGCCCGAGACCTGGCGCAACCTATCGGTGCCGCCGGTGCTGCTCTCCGGAAATCACGCGGCGATCGACACCTGGCGTCACGAGCAGTCGCTGGAACGCACCCGCGAACGCCGACCTGACCTGCTTGATCGCCCTGACCTGGGGAACTCGCCCGACGATGACTAGCGCCGATTTCGTCTGCGCGGGCACCATCTGGCATTATTGGGGGGTTGCCGACGCAGGTTCGGGCGTTTTCGCCCGACCCGCGTCTGCGCTGTTCCGGGCATGAACCAGTCGAGCCCCGATCCGAGGAACCGCTCGGTTCGACGGCCGCTCGGTTCCTCTGCACCACAGACACCATTGATTGGACCGACACTATGAACACGCTCGACTTCCTCGACAAGCAGTCCCAGCGCGACGATATCCCCGCTTTCAACCCAGGCGACACGCTCGACGTGCACGTCAAGGTCATTGAGGGCTCCAAGGAGCGCGTCCAGGTGTTCAAGGGCGTCGTGATCCGCCGCCAGGGCGGCGGCGTGCGCGAGACCTTCACCGTCCGCAAGGTCAGCTTCGGTGTCGGCGTGGAGCGCACCTTCCCGGTGCACAGCCCGAACATCGCCAAGATCGACGTGCTGACCCGTGGCGACGTCCGCCGCGCGAAGCTGTACTACCTGCGCGATCTGCGTGGCAAGGCCGCGAAGATCAAGGAAAAGCGCTGACATCACCCCGCTCGGTGTCACGGGTCGGCCTGTGGCCGCTCGGTGTCACGGGCACGGGCAGCCGCGTCTACTAGGCTTGCTCCGTGTCCGACACCCCGCATGATCCGTTGAATCCGGATCCAGACGAATCGCGCGCGCCCCGTACGCCCGAGGCCGACGACGACGCACCCACACAGACGTTCAGTGCTGACGAGGTGCGCGCGCAAGGCGATCGGTCGATCGGTGGCCAGGCCTATTCGGAACCCGGTGCGCCCGGCACGTCCGCCGAGCGAGCGGTGCCCTCGGCGGTAGCCGGCGACGAGGGCGACGGGAACAAGCCGTGGCGCCTCAAGCGCGACAAGCCGGCGAAGAATCGATCGCTCGTCCGTGAGGTCGCGATCATCGTCGTGGTCGTGTTGGCGCTGCTGTGGGTCGGGATGAACTTCATCGCCCGGCAGTACGTCATCCCGTCGCAGTCGATGGAGAACACCCTGATGGGTGGTGACGGCACCAATGACCGCATCGTCATCGACAAGATCGTCTACCGACTGCATGACCCGCGCCCCGGCGATGTCGTCGTCTTCAAGGCGCCGACATCGAGCTGGGATGATGGTTGGCATTCGCCGCGGTCGTCGAACACGGTGGTGCGTGGCGTCCAGAACGTGCTGTCCTGGTTCGGATTGCAGCCGCCGAATGAGAACGATCTCGTCAAACGCGTGATCGCGGTCGGTGGGCAGACGGTGCAGTGCACCGCCGCTGACGGGTTGACCGTCAATGGTAAGAAGCTCAGCGAGCCGTACCTGAAGATTCAGCCGTCGCCGCAGGACCCGTGTCTGGGAACGCCTCCGTTCGGCCCGATAACTGTTGCCAAGGACCGGCTTTGGGTGATGGGGGACAACCGCACCGACTCCGCCGACTCGCGGTTCCACATGACCGATGAGCTGCAGGGGCAGGTACCGGTCGATGACGTGCGCGGCAAGGTGCGCATCATCATGTATCCGTTCTCGCGGATCGGTGGCGTGTCCGATCACAATCCGCAGAAGTAGCGTGCGACCGTGAACCGCCTATTTCGTGTCCGGCACGCCTGCTCGTGACCTGGCCGCCACGCACCACCATCCGCAGGGCTGCGAGTCTGCGGACATACGAGTTCGCGTTGCAGCGTTCGGGTCTGGGGCCCGTGGCCGGCGTCGATGAGGCCGGGCGCGGACCGTGTGCCGGGCCGCTGGTCGTGGCGGCGTGTGTGCTGAAGCCGAATCAGCTGGTGTCGCTGGCCGACCTGAATGATTCGAAGAAGCTGAGTGAGGCCACCCGCGAGCAGCTGTACGGGGCGGTCACCAAGTATGCAGCGAGCTGGAGCGCAGTGGTGATAGAGGCGGACGAAATCGACCGGATCGGAATCCATGTCGCGAACATCGAAGGCATGCGCCGAGCGGTGGCAGGCCTGTCGGTACGGCCGGGTTATGTATTGTCCGACGGGTTTTCGGTGCCGGGCCTGACCGCGCCCTCGCTGCCGATGATCGGCGGCGACGGTGCCGCGGCGTGCATCGCTGCGGCCAGCATCATCGCGAAGGTCACGCGGGACCGGATCATGGTGGAAATGGACAATCGATTGCCCGGGTACGGATTTGCCGGGCACAAGGGCTACAACACGGCCGAACACCTGGCGGCGCTCGACGAGCTGGGCCCGTCGGCGCAGCACCGGATGTCCTGGCGGCCGGTCCGCGAACGCGCGGGTCAGCGGCGGCATCGGGCGCCGCGGGTGCACACTGGAACGACGGACCACACCGGAACGACGGAGAAAGAGAGGGCGACCGCGTGAGTGCCGAGGATCTCGAGAAGTACGAGACCGAGATGGAGCTGTCGCTCTACCGCGAGTACAAGGACGTCGTCGGCCAGTTCACCTATGTGGTGGAGACGGAACGACGGTTCTACCTGGCCAACTCGGTCGATCTGGTGCCGCGCAACACCGAGGGTGAGATCTACTTCGAGCTGCGGATGTCCGACGCCTGGGTCTGGGATATGTATCGCCCGGCTCGCTTCGTCAAGCAGGTACGCGTTCTGACGTTCAAGGATGTCAACATCGAGGAACTCGAGAAACAGGATCTGAAGCTGCCGGAGGACGGTCCGTTCTGATTTTGTTCGATCGAGCTCGCTAGGCGTCACGGACGAGTGGGACAAGTGGTTCGTGTCGACCACGATCGAACACCGTGTTTGTGTCTGAATAGGGTGTCGTAGAACAGATTTCGCGACAGGCGACGCGATGTGTCCGGGAGTTGTCCACAGCGCAGAGATCGGTCGTACGTGGCCGCACCGGTTCGGGGCACTCTGGGCGCCATGAGAGATGCACCGCTGACCCGGCAGCAGGTCGGCAAGGCCGGCGAGGACCTCGCCGCGGGTTTCTTGGAGTCGCTGGGATTCACTTTGCTGCAACGCAATTGGCGCAGCAGATACGGTGAGCTGGACATCATCGCTGCCGATGGCAACGAGTTGGTCATCGTGGAGGTCAAGACCCGCACCGGGCTGATCACCGGCAATCCGGCGGAGGCGGTGACCCCGATCAAGTACGCCCGTATGCGTCAGCTCGCCGGCCAGTGGTTGCTCGAGCAGGAGCGGCGGTGGGCCATCGTTCGATTCGACGTAGTGGCTGTGCATCTTCCGGATCGCCACCGCGACCCGGAGATCCAGCACTACCGCGGGATCTTCTGATGAAGCTGGGACAGACCAAGACTGCGGTGTTGTCCGGCGCGGCCGCGGAGATCGTCGAGGTGCAGGCCGACATCGGGCAGGGGCTCCCCGGTGTGCACATGACGGGTCGGGTGGACGCGGTGATGAAAGAGGCCCGCGACCGGATCCGGGCGGCGATCACCAACTCGAAACGTCCGTGGCCGCAAGGACGCATCATCCTCGGGCTGGCCCCGGCTGACATCCCGAAGACCGGCTCGGGCGCAGATCTGGCCCTTGCAGTGGCCGTGATGGCCGCCGAGGGCAAGGTGTCGGCGAGACACCTCGGCCACACGCTGTTCCTCGGCGAGCTGTCGTTGGATGGCCGGCTGCGTCCGGTGCGCGGCGTCTTGCCGGCCGTGGTCGCCGCGAAGAATTGTGGTCTGACCCATGTCGTGGTGCCCGTCGAGAACGTCCGCGAGGCGGCGCTGGTGCCGGGGATGGACGTCGGTGGCGCCGCAGACCTGGTATCGGTTCTCGATTGGCTTGACGGACACCGGATTCTGGACAACGTCGGACCCGGCATCGGTACGGCGGACGCCCCGGCGACGACTGATCTGGCCGATGTGGTGGGTCAGGACGAGGCCCGCTACGCGTTGGAGATCGCTGCGGCCGGAGCCCATCACCTACTACTGACGGGACCGCCGGGCATTGGCAAGACGATGCTGGCCAAGCGGCTGCCCGGGATCCTGCCGCCGCTCACCGAGTCGGAGGCGTTGGAGGTCACCACGATTCATTCGATCGCGGGAACCCTGAGCGACCACGACCCGCTGATCGACCGGGCGCCGTTCATCGCGCCGCATCACAGCACCAGCGTCGCGGCGCTCACCGGTGGCGGATCGCCGATGCCTCGCCCGGGCGCCGCCAGTCGGGCGCATCGGGGAGTGCTGTTCCTCGACGAGTGCGCGGAGTTGGGGCCGAAGGTTCTCGAGTCCCTGCGTACGCCGCTTGAGGACGGCAGCATCCGGGTTCTGCGCGTCGGTGGCTTCGTCAAGTTCCCGGCCCGGTTTCAATTGGTGTTGGCGGCCAATCCTTGTCCGTGTGCACCGGCCAACGACGTCGACTGCGTGTGCAGCCCGACGGTGCGTCGCAAGTATCTGGGGAGACTGTCGGGACCGCTGATGGACCGGGTGGACATCCGAGTCCGAATGGATCCGCCGGGCGCCGTGGCGTTGCGATCCGAGGAGCCGGAGTCCAGCGCAGTGGTGCGCGAGCGGGTGCTTGCGGCTCGGTCGGCAGCTCGCGAACGCTGGGCCGCCCATGGGTGGCAAGCGAATTCGGAGGTCCCGGGCCCGGTTCTGCGTCGCGAATACCGGCTGTCACCGGCGGTGCTGCGGCCGGTCGAGCTGTTCCTGCGGGACGGCCGGATCACGGCCCGAGGAGCCGACCGGGCTCTGCGTTTGGCGTGGACGTTGAGTGATCTGCGCGGCGCCGAGATGCCGTCGGAAACCGATGTGGCGCAGGCGTTGATGTTCCGTGATCGGGGGTATGGGTAGTGGACGATCACGAGCTGCGCGCGTGGGCGTACCTGTCCCGCGTCGCGGAGCCGCCGAATCGGGCCCTGGCCGACCTCGTATCCGAGGTCGGGGTGCTGGAGACCGCGAAGGCGATCCGAAAACGTTTGGTGCCCGATCGATTTCAGGCGATCCTCCGCGCGACCGAGGCCCGCGCCGGGGAGGATCGCAGCGCTGCGGATCTGGCGATGGCCGCAAGCGTCGGCGCTCGCCTGATCACCCGGGATGACCCCGATTGGCCGGCCTGGCGCATGTTGCCGCTCGATTCGCTCGAGGAATCCGCCACTCCACTGGTGCTGTGGGCGCGGGGCACGGGCAGCCTTGATGCCTTGGCAGACAAGGCGATCTCGATCGTCGGGTCGCGGGCTGCGTCAGGGTACGGCGAACACGTCACCGGCCGGTTGGCCGCCGATCTGGTGGGCGACGGGTGGACGGTGATCTCCGGCGGCGCCTACGGCGTGGACGGCGCAGCGCATCGAGCGACACTGTCCGCCGGCGGAGCGACCGTGGCCGTGCTCGCCTGCGGTATCGATCGGCATTATCCGGTGGGACATGACCGGTTGCTCACCGAGATCGCCCGCACCGGGCTGGTGGTCTCGGAGTATCCGCCGGGTGTGTCGCCGGCCAAGCATCGGTTCCTGACGCGCAACCGGTTGGTGGCGGCGCTCGGCCGCGCGGTGATCGTGACCGAGGCCGGTGCCCGCAGCGGAGCGGCGAATACGGCGGCGTGGGCCAGGCGCATCGGTGTGCCCGTCGGAGCTTTTCCGGGGCCGGTCAACTCGGCGATGTCGGTCGGCTGCCACCGGATGATCCGAGCCGGTGACGCGGAACTGGTGACGGACTCGTCCACCGTTGTCGAGCTGGCGGGCCCGATCGGGGAGTTGGCCCTGATCGATCCGAGTCCGGGGCGGCCGACCGACGGGCTCACGACCGTACAGCTGATGGTGTACGACGCTCTGCCATCGGCGGGCGATCGCGCGGTTGCCGAGATCGCGGTCGAGTGCGGGTTACCCGCAGCGGACGTGCGGGCGGCTCTGGCTGCAATGGATGTCAGCGGGTTGGTGCGATCCGATGGCGCGCTCTGGCGATTGGCCTGACCGGTTTATCGTTCGGTCCCGCGATCGTGGTGCGGCGTGTGAAGATTCGGGAATGAGCGATCTGCAGTCGCCGGGACCCAAGCGCTCGCACGCGGTTCGGCGGGACGCGTGGGTCACGGTCGCAGTGGTGGTCGCGCTTCTGGTGGTGTTCGCGACGCTCCCGCTCAGTAATCGAGACGGGCAGCAATGGTGGCTGATCGTCCTGGCGGTCATCGCGCTGGCGCTTCTCATGGGGATGCTGCTGCGGATGGTGGCTCGCGGTGCCAACCTGTTTCGTCTGCTCAATCTGCTGTTGACCGTCGTAATCACGCTTGCGCTCAGTTTCTATGCGATGGCGTCGAACATGTCGGGACAATTCGCCGGACTCCACACTCGGATCGACGCGCTCTATTTCACGCTCACGACGATGACGACCACCGGATACGGCGATATTCATGCCACCGGCCAGCTGGCCCGGGTTGTGGTCTCGCTGGCGTTCGTGTTCGACGTGGTCTTCCTGGGGTTGGTGGGGGCCGAGCTGAGTAATCTCGCCGCCCGGCGCCGAGCGCAGCGAGGGGACATGCCGTCATGAGCGTCAGCTTGACCAACCGACCGAGCACCATAAGTAAGGGTGACCTTATTTTCTGTATGGTGGGGCCATGGCGAGAAAGCTGAACACAATGACGGTGCAGCGCAGCGAGCGGCTCACCGACCACATGGTCCGTGTCTATCTCGGTGGTCCGGGCTTCGATGAGCTCGAGCTGTCCGACGACACCGACATGTACGTCAAACTGATCTTCGGCGATCCGACGCCGGCGTCGGGGCGGCCGACGTTGCGTACCTACACGGTTCGCGCCGTCGACCACGAAAAGCGGGAGATAGCACTGGATTTCGTCGTGCACGGTGACACCGGACTGGCCGGGCCGTGGGCGCAGTCGGTGCAGCCGGGCGAGCAGATCCAGTTCCTGGGTCCGGGCGGTGGTTACCGCCCGAATCCGGAAGCCGGCTGGCACCTGCTGGCCTGCGACGAGGCCGGTCTGCCCGCGGTGGCCGCGGCGTTGGCCGGGATGCCCGCCGATGCGCAGGGGCTGGCGTTCATCGAGGTCGCGGGTCCGGCCGACGAGCTGCCGCTCGAAGTGCCGGCCGGCATTGACGTGGCGTGGATTCACCGCGGGGTCTCGTCGGACGAGCTGACTGACGAAAACGCCGGAGACAATGCTCCGCTCGTCGCCGCGGTCCGCGCTGCGCCCTGGCGTGACGGCGAGCCGCAGGTCTTCATCCACGGCGAGGCCGGCGCAGTGATGCACAACCTGCGCAAGTACATCCGCAAGGACCGCGGGGTGCCTGCCGCCAGTGCATCCATCTCGGGCTATTGGCGTCGTGGCCGCACCGAGGAGGGCTTCCGCGAATGGAAGGCCGACCTCCGGGAGGCCGAGGCGGTCGCCGGAACTGCACTCTGAAGACAACGATCCCGACTCGATCCGGTGTGGCGGCTTGGCCGGCCGCAGTCTGCGTGGATGACTGAGAGCATGCCGCCCGCCGAATCTGAGTCACTGCCGGTCATCGACCGGTACGCGGACTATCTGCGCCTGGAACAGGGGCGTAGTCCGCACACCGTTCGGGCCTATACCGGCGACATTCGCAGCCTGATCACGCACGCGGGTGCCCGCGGCGTCGCAGTGGAGGCACTCGATCTGGCGACCCTACGCGGCTGGCTCGCGGCACAATCGTCGCGTGGTGCGGCGCGTACCTCGATCGCGCGGCAGGTGTCGTCGGCCAAGTCATTCACCGCCTGGGCCACGCGTGAGGGAATCCTGCCGGTCGATGTCGGTGTGCGACTACAGGCGCCGAAGGCGCACCGCACACTTCCGACGGTCCTCGATCAATCGCAGGCCGCGGAGGCGCTGAGGCCCCGGGGCCCGGCGCACGCGGACTGCGATCCCGACGACCCGATCGCGATCCGTGATCAGCTCGTCGTGGAGCTGTTGTACGCCACCGGAATCCGTGTCGGTGAGCTGTGCGGACTCGATATCGGCGATGTCGACTCCGGCCGAAACGTGGTGCGTGTCATCGGCAAGGGCGACAAAGAGCGAGTGGTGCCATTCGGTACGCCCGCGGCCGCCGCGATTACTCGTTGGCTGCGCGACGGTCGTCCCGCGGTGGCGACGGCGGGTAGCGGTAAGGCCTTGTTGCTCGGTGCCCGTGGTGGACGCCTCGATCAGCGGATGGCGCGTACCGTCGTCCATCGCACGTTGCAGGCCGACCCGGATCTGCCCGATCTCGCGCCTCACGGCTTGCGGCACAGTGCCGCAACGCATCTGCTGGAGGGCGGAGCCGATCTGCGTGTGGTGCAGGAGTTGTTGGGGCACGCTTCGTTGGCCACCACTCAGCTGTATACGCATGTCAGTGTGGAGCGCCTACGGAAAGTGCATGAACAGGCACATCCGCGCGCGTGAGTGCAGCGTGCCGATCCAGGATCGCGACGGCCGCGGCTACCGCATCGGATGGCGGCGGAGTGAGCGGCAACCGTACCGCGGGCGTTCCCAGTAGTCCTCGCGCATGGAGCACTGCCTTGATCATTGTCGGATTAGGCTGTCCTAGAAGAGCTTCCGCGATATCGACCAGCGGCCCGCTCAGGCGTCGGGCGGTGCGGAGGTCGCCGCGGGTACAGGCGTCGACGAGCTCGTTGTAGGCCTGCGGGATTACGTTGGCGCATGCGGTGATCCCGCCGGCCGCCTCCAGTGCGAGCATCGGTGCGAGCTGAGCGTCCTCGCCTCCCAGGACGGCGAAATCATCTGAGGCGGTGGCCAACAATCGAACAGTGTCGTTGTCGACGCTGCCCACGGACTGTTTGACGCCCACGATCCGCGGGTGGTCCGCCAACTCCAGCAGCGCGGGCGCGTGCAACCGCACCCCAGTGCGGTGCGGGACGTTGTAGACGATCAACGGAATTGCCGACCGGTCCGCCACATGGCGGAAGTGCGCGACGACTCCGGCTTCGGTGGGGCGGCTGTAGTACGGGACCACCACGAGGGCGGCGTCCGCGCCCAGGTTGCTCACATGATCGACGGCACACACCGTTGCGGTGGTGTCGTTCGATCCGGCACCGGCGATCAGCGGCGTGCCCGTCGAACGGCACACCGACGCCGACGTCGCGACGACGGCGTCGCGTTCGGCGGGGGAGAGCGTGCTCGACTCGCCCGTCGTGCCGAGGGCCACGAGCCCGGCGGTCCCGGCATCGATGGCACGGCGGGCGAGCGATTCCAGAGTGGCGAGGTCGATCGTGTCGTCCGCGGCGAACGGCGTGATCAGGGGGACGAAGATTCCGCTGAGGTTCATCTCCCCAGCGTGGTCACGAATTACCGACAGGTCCAGCGATGAAATATTCGTACCATCGTAAGATCTGCTTATGCTCGATCCACGTCGACTGCTGTTGCTGCGCGACCTGGCGCGCCTCGGGACCATTGCCGCAGTCGCCGATGTCCACGCATACACCGCATCGGCGGTCTCTCAGCAACTCGCGACTCTTGAACGCGAAGCCGACTGTGCGCTCTTGCAGCGGACCGGCCGTCGGGTCGAACTGACCTCGGCCGGACACGCGCTGGTCGCGGGGGCGGATGCGGTGTTGGCGGCCCTCGAATCCGCCGCAGCGGCGGCCACGTCGGCAGCCACAGACGGATTGGTCGGCGGCCGCGTGGCCATCGGTGCGTTCCCATCGGCCGTCCGTCCGATAGTGCTGCCCGCGATGTTGGCGATCGACCGGGCCGCCGCACAGGTAGATCTGGAGGTGTCGGAGGTCGACCCCGCCGAGGCTCCGGAAGCGTTGTTGCGCAACCGATTGGACCTCGCGCTGGTTCACGACTACGACAATGTTCCGATCGGCTACGACGCGGGTATCGAGACCGCGGCACTGCTCGACGAGCCGGTGTACATCGCCTCCGCCGAGCCGGTGCCGCACACCGCATCGGGCGCGTGCGACATCTCCGCGCTGGCCGATCGGCGCTGGATCGCCGGCAGCGCGGGCACCCTGTGCCACACGATGATGGTCCGGATGTGTCGTCACCATGGCTTCGAGCCGCGCATCGCGCATCGGATCGACGACTTCGCGGCGGTGCTGAAACTCGTGTCGGCGGGCGCCGGGGTGGCGGTCGTGCCGCAGTTGGGCGCATGGGATCGGCCGGAGGCAGTGATCTTGACTCCGACCGACATCCACCGACGCACCCGGCTGGCATACGCGGCCGGTCGCGCGGGACAACCCGCGCTGGCGCTGGTGATCGACGCCGTGCGGGCAGCCTCCGACGGGATCGCCCGGCCCGACGTCCGACGCTAGGCGTCGCCCGGGCGGAGCGGTTTGAGTCGCAATCGCAGCGCGCCGACCAGCGACAGCGGATTGACATAGGCCGCCGCGCGGCCCGCGCCGCGGCGGGCGCCCCAGTGCAGGCATACGGCCACGCAGCCGGGATGGCCGGGCTCGACCGTGCCGATCGGCGTTCCGCGGACGACCGCCTGTCCGACACGGACACTCGCGCGGACCGGCTCATAGGTGGTCAGCAGTCCGGTTGCGTGCCGGATCGACACGGTCGGCTTGCCGGCGACCACACCCGCGAACTGCACGACACCGGATCCGGCGGCTAACGCCGACTGGCCGGCCGATGCCGCGAGGTCGACCCCCCGATGGCCCGGCTGCCAGCGCTGCTTCGGCGGGGCGAACCCCCTGGTGACCCGTGGTTTCGGCCTGAGTGGCCAAATGTAGCGGCCACTTGTCGAGGGTTGATCGGGTGGCGCCGCCGACGCGGGTGCGGTCATGACGAGGGCGATCGCCAGGATGGCTGTGGCGACGCGGAGTGCCTGCTGCATGCCGTTTGGACGTCACTGACGTCCGGGAGGCTCCGTGCGGATGCCCATATGACGGCCGTTCCGCGGATAGGCGACGGTTGCAGCGCATCCGTGGATTTCGCCCGTTGGCCACCTGGTCGTATACTCGTCGATGCACGTCGCCGGGATCTGATTTCGGGGCGTGACTTCGCGTGTCTGCGCCCGGCTCATGCCGGACCACTCGAGATGGGCGGTCCCGTTCGCGGGTTCCATCTCCAGGCGGACACCAGGGCCGGCGTCACCCGACGACCGGTGTCAACTGCACAAGAAAGTGAATCCATGGCAGTCGTAACCATGAAGCAGCTGCTGGACGCTGGAGCCCACTTCGGGCACCAGACCCGGCGCTGGAACCCGAAGATGAAGCGATTCATCTTCACCGACCGCAACGGCATCTACATCATCGATCTGCAGCAGACGCTGACCTACATCGATCGTGCCTACGAGTTCGTCAAGGAGACCGTCGCCCACGGCGGCACCATCCTGTTCGTCGGCACCAAGAAGCAGGCTCAGGAGTCGATTGCGGCCGAGGCCACCCGCGTCGGAATGCCGTATGTCAACCAGCGCTGGCTGGGCGGCATGCTCACCAACTTCCAGACCGTCCACAAGCGTCTGCAGCGTCTCAAGGAACTCGAGACGATGGAGCAGACCGGTGGTTTCGAGGGACGCACCAAGAAGGAAATCTTGATGCTGACCCGCGAGATGAACAAGCTGGACCGCACCCTCGGCGGTATCCGCGATATGGCCAAGGTTCCGTCGGCCGTGTGGGTCGTCGACACCAACAAGGAGCACATCGCTGTCGGTGAGGCGCGCAAGCTGAACATCCCGGTCATCGCGATCCTGGATACCAACTGCGATCCGGACCTCGTCGACTACCCGATCCCGGGCAACGACGACGCCATCCGCAGCGCGGCCCTGCTGACCCGCGTGGTCGCCTCGGCCGTCGCCGAGGGCGTGCAGGCTCGGGCCGGCCAGTCGGCCGACCCGGAGGCCAAGCCGGAGATCGGCGCGGACGAGCCGCTCGCCGAGTGGGAGCAGGAGCAGTTGGCCGGCGCGATCGTGTCCGCCGACGGCGAGGCCACGACCGAGGCTACGGCAGCCGAGGCCCCGGCCGCCGAGGCGAAGACCGAGGCCTGAGCGACGCGGTTACCGCGTCGACGCACTTCGATATGAGTGCAGCTACGGCCGGAGTGAGGGCGATGAACGTCGCCTGAACTCCGGCCGTAGCTCTCATGAAACCATGTTGAAAATCGTTGTACTACAAGCTGTTTGCCTGTCAGGCTGGCGGCTGATCCACACAGAATGAGGAGGTTCGCGCGATGGCGAACTACACCGCCGCAGACGTCAAGCGGCTTCGCGAGCTCACCGGCTCCGGAATGATGGACTGCAAGAAGGCTCTTGAGGAGTCGGCCGGCGACTTCGACAAGGCTGTCGAGATCCTGCGCATCAAGGGCGCCAAGGACGTGGGCAAGCGTGCCGAGCGTTCGACCGCCGAGGGGCTGGTCGCCGCACGTGACGGCGTCATGATCGAGATCAACTCCGAGACCGACTTCGTCGCCAAGAACGCCGAGTTCCAGACGCTGGCCGACCAGATCGTCGACGCCGCCGTCGCCGCCAAGACCTCCGATGTCGAGGAGCTCAAGGCCGCCAAGCTGGGCGACGGCACCGTCGCCGAGGCCGTAGCCGCGCTCTCCGCCAAGATCGGCGAGAAGTTGGAGCTGCGTCGGGTCGTGTCGTACGCCGGCAATGTCGCGGTCTACCTGCACAAGAAGGCGTCGGACCTGCCGCCGTCGGTGGGCGTGCTGGTGCAGTTCACCGGTGACGGTGACACCGCTGCCGAGGCCGCTCGCGGCGCCGCGATGCAGGTCGCCGCGCTCAAGGCGAAGTACGTCTCGCGCGACGAGGTCCCCGCCGACGTCGTCGAGTCCGAGCGCAACATCGCCGAGCAGACCGCGAAGGAAGAGGGCAAGCCGGAGGCCGCGCTGCCGAAGATCGTCGAAGGTCGCGTGAACGGCTTCTACAAGGACGTCGTGCTGATCGATCAGCCGTCGGTCCAGGACAACAAGAAGTCCGTCGGCGCGCTGCTGAAGGACGCCGGTGCCGAGGTGACGGCATTCAGCCGCTTCGAGGTCGGACAGGCCTAAGAGCCACAACGAGATCCGCGCCACTTTTCACGATCCGCGCCGGTTGCAACCGGCGCCGATCCACGAAGGTGGCGCGGATTTCGCGTATGCGAGGTCAGTGCAACGTCAGTCGCAGCACATCGCCGGTCTCACTGCCCGCGACGACCACATGCGGATCGCCCGGGGTGACCGCCACCGATGTCAGTGGCACACCGATATTCGCCGAACACACCTGTGTGCCGTCCAGATTCGCGGTGATCAGCTGGCCGGTGGTGGACGCTACCGCCACTCTTGACGGGCTCAGCGGGGTCAGATCGTCGATGACCCCCGGCATCGGGCCGGTCAAGTCGACCGCCGGGGATGTCGCCGCCGGGTCGTCGATCGGAATCCGCAGCAGGCGCCCGGTGACGCTTTCGGTCATCGTCACGTAGACCGCGTTGCCGATGACGGCGAGCCCATTCATGCCGGTGCCGTTGATCGTCGCTGACGGTGCGAGATTCTTCGGCGCTCGAGCTGACCACGCCTGATCGATTGCGCCGGTGCGATCGAGGCGCAGGACACCGAGATTGCTGTCGGCGACGTATGCCCGGCCGGCGGAGTCGAAACCCAGGCCATTCGGCATGCCCAAGCCGGTCGCGAAGACCTGCGTACTCGGGTGCGCCGCGACGGGATCGAAACGGAGGACCGCACCGGTGTGCGGCAGCCCCGGAACCATGTTGACCGTGGTGTCCCCGGAGTTGACGTACATCCGGTGGTCGGGCCCGAGGCGGACGGCACCGGGAGACGCCACCGGCACTGAGCCGGTCAGCCGACCGGACGAGTCGTAGCGGTCGACGCGGTTCTGTAACGAACGCGATACCCACAGGTCGCCGTGGTCGCCGTGGTCGTCGTAGGCGAGGTTCTCCGACCAGGACAGGGCCGGCACCGGTGAGGGAAGGAAGCGGCCGATGCTGACCGTCGGGCAGCCGGATGCGCGAACGGCCGGCTGCGCGCCGGCCGTCGGCCCGACTGCGGTGGCTGCGCTGATCGCGACGGCCGCCGTGAGGACGGAGATCCGTCGAATCGATTGCCCTGCCATGTGTCCTCCTCGGGATCGGGCTCAGCGTTGCGGAATCACCGCAGCGATGCGGTTCATCAGGATGTTGTAGCCGTTGGCGTTCGCGTGCGGACCGGGCTTGCCGCTGGTGATCAATCCGCCCGCGACGCCGCGTCGGGGGTCGGCCCAGCCGGCGACGTCGATGAGGCCCATGTGCCCGAACGAGCCGGCGGTGTTGCGACCGAATGGACCGGATCGCTTGCCGCCCAACATGAAGCCCGATCCCCAGCGCATCGGGCGGAGGCCGACCGAGATGTCCGGCCGGGTTCGGGTCGTCGGCACCAGCGCCCGTTCGAGTGTCTGTGGCGTGAGGACCTGCACCCCGTCCAAGCCGCCGCCGCGTCGGAGGATCTCGTAGAACTTCGACAGCTCCTGCGCGGTCGACACCCCGCTGCTGGACGGCACCACCGCCGTAAGGAAGCGGGGGTCATTGGTCATCGCGATGACCTTGCCGAGCCCGCCGCCGATCGCCTTGCGGAACATCGTCAGGAACGGTTCGGGCACCTCGCGGGCGGTGTGGTGGCTGCGCGCCACGAGTGGAACCTCGTCCGGTAGCACCCCGAAGTTGGTCCAGCGGAATCCCAATGGGGTGAGCACCTCGTCAGCCAGGATGTCGCGGATGCTGCGGCCGGTTGCCGCCTGCACGATCTCGCGCACCAGGAATCCGAACGTCAGAGCGTGATAGACGGAGATGAGCCCGGGGCGGTACTGCGGCTTCTGGGCGCACAGCTGAGCCACCGCGAACGCGGAGTCGCTGATGTGGTCCAGATCGCTTGCGCTGCCGGAGGGTTCGTCCCCGCCTCGGCCCGGCATCATCAACGGGACACCGGCTCGATGGCCGAGCACGTGGGCGATGGTGGTGCGGTCCTTGCCGTGGCTGGTGTAGCCGGGCAGGTAGTCGCAGACGTGGGCGTCCAGTGCGAGATCGCCGCGCTCGATCAGCCGATGCATGACGACCGTCGCCAGTCCCTTGGCCGCCGAGTACACGCAGTACGGGGTATCGGGCGTGGCGAGGACCTTCTCGATCTCCGGTCCGCGCACGGCCGACTCGCGGTGGTCGAGCGAGGGGGATGGTTTCGGCGCGTTGCCCACGCTGTGGCCGATGGAGCGGTTCAAGATGATCTCGCCGTCGACGCGCAGACACAGCTGCATCGCCGGATTGACGCCGACGCGATACCAGTCCCGCACCGCCGCCCAGATCCACTCGACGTTGATATCGCTGGGCGTCTCCTCGCCGATTGTGGTGACGGCATCGAGGTCTGCGGGGACCTCGATGCGCAGATCGATAGGCGAGGTGGGCTCGGTGCGAGTTGTGGCCGACACAGGTCCGAACAGTACCGCCGCGTCGGGTCCGGGTGCCGCATAGGATGAAGCCGATCATTTCTGCTTCTTTGCACAAAACGTGCAAGAAGCGCCGCCGAGCCGAAAATCGTGAGGACTGAAGCCCAGGATGACGAAAGCCGTACGCCCCAACGAACCGAGCCGGGTGGAGGCTGTCGCGCGCGGCGCCTACTCGCGGGTGATGCTCAAGCTGGGCGGTGAGATGTTCGGTGGGGGCAAGGTCGGGCTCGATCCGGATGTGTTGTCCACGGTCGCCGATCAGATCGCCGAAGTCGCACGGTCAGGTGTGCAGGTGGCGGTGGTCATCGGCGGCGGCAACTTCTTCCGTGGCGCCGAACTGCAGCAGCGTGGCCTGGAGCGTGCGCGTTCGGACTACATGGGCATGCTCGGCACCGTCATGAACTGTCTTGCCCTGCAAGACTTCCTGGAGAAGCGAGAGATTCCGACCCGCGTGCAGACCGCGATCACCATGGGTCAGGTCGCCGAGCCCTACCTGCCGCTGCGGGCGCAGCGACATCTGGAGAAAGGACGCGTCGTGATCTTCGGCGCCGGCATGGGCATGCCGTATTTCTCCACCGATACGACCGCCGCGCAACGGGCGCTGGAGATCAAGGCCGAGGTCGTGCTGATGGCGAAGGCCGTCGACGGGGTCTACAGCGACGATCCCCGGACCAACCCGGACGCCGAGCTGTTCACCTCGATCACGCACCAGGAGGTGCTTGAGCGTGGTCTGAAGGTCGCCGATGCCACCGCGTTCAGCCTGTGCATGGACAACAACATGCCGATGCTGGTTTTCAACCTCTTGCAGGAGGGCAATATCGCTCGTGCCGTTGCGGGTGAGAAGATCGGAACGCTTGTTGCGTCCTGAACCAGAACACGGCGACCGGTCTCCGGCCTGCCCCGCGAACGCGACGACCGGCCTCCGGCCCACCCGAGGGCCGCGCACACAGAAAGGGACATCCCGTGATCGATGAGGCGCTGCTCGATGCCGAAGAGAAGATGGAAAAGGCGGTGAGCGTCGCCCGCGACGACATGGGTTCGGTCCGCACCGGTCGCGCCAATCCGGCGATGTTCAACCGGATCGTGATCGAGTACTACGGCTCGATGACCCCGATCACCCAGGTGTCGTCGATCACCGCACCCGAAGCGCGGATGCTCATCATCAAGCCGTATGAGCCGGCATCGTTGGATCCGATCATCACCGCGATCCGCAACTCCGATCTCGGCGTCAATCCCACCGACGACGGCAACGTGATTCGCGTGACCGTTCCGCAGCTCACCGAGGACCGCCGCAAGGAACTGGTCAAGCAGGTGAAGTCGAAGGGCGAGGACGCCAAGGTCGCGATCCGCAATGTGCGGCGCAAGACCGTCGACGAGCTCAAGCGCATCCAGAAGGACGGCGAGGCCGGCGAAGACGACGTGACTCGTGCCGAGAAAGAGCTCGACAAGACCACGTCCGGTTACGTGGCGCAGGTCGATGAGCTGGTGAAGCACAAAGAGAGCGAACTGCTCGAGGTATGAGCGCCGACGACGGAGTCGCCAACGGGCCTGCAGGCACAGACGCCGCCGCGCCCGAGAAGAAGTCACGAGCCGGCCGGAATCTGCCTGCCGCGCTTGCTGTCGGCTGCAGCCTCGGCGGCGCCCTCATCGTCATCCTGATCTTCGCGCCCAAGGTGTTGATCGGCGTGATCGCCGTCGCGATCGCCATCGCCTCGTGGGAGGTCACCAAGCGGCTGCGGCAGGCGGGCATCCAGGTCGCGATCGTGCCGGTACTGCTCGGCGGTCAGGCGATGGTCTGGACCGCGTGGCCGTGGCATGTCACCGGCCTGCTGGTCTCGTTCGTGGCCACGGTCCTGGTCTGCATGATCTGGAAGCTGTTGGCGCAGGGACTGAATTCGGCACCCGTCAACTATCTGCGCGATCTGGCCGTCACCGTCTTGGTGCTGGCCTGGCTGCCGTTGCTGATCTCGTTCGGTGTGCTGATGGTCAATCAGGACCAGGGCGCCGATCGGGTGTTCACCCTGATCATCGTGGTCGTCTGCTCGGACGTCGGCGGGTATGCGGCCGGCGTGCTGTTCGGCCGTCATCCGATGGCCCCCGCGATCAGTCCCAAGAAGTCCTGGGAGGGCATGGCCGGCTCGTTGGTGGTCGGCACCGTCGGAGCCGTTCTGTGCGTCACCTTCCTGCTCGATACGCACCCGTGGATCGGCGCGGTGCTCGGTCCGGTGCTGGTCGTCTGCGCGACCCTGGGCGACCTCGTCGAGTCTCAGGTCAAGCGCGACATGGGAATCAAAGACATGGGCAGTCTGCTGCCCGGCCACGGCGGCATCATGGATCGTCTCGATTCGCTGCTGCCGTCGGCATTCGTCGTTTGGGCCATCCTCACCGCCGCCCTGAGCTAGCCGGTCACAAGGGGCACGCCCTAGTCATGCTCGCTTTGAGCTGAGGAAGATCGCGAACCGGTCGGCCGGATCCGTCCACACCTGGTGCACCGGCAGACCGGCATCGCTGAGCTCGGCCGACAGGGCGTCGGGCCGGAACTTGGCGGATACCTCGGTGAGGATCTCCTCGCCGACGGCGATGTCCACCACCAGATCTGCGCCGGGGACGCAAACCCGCGCGTCCCGCGTGGCCCGCAGGCGCATCTCGATCCACTCGTCGTCCGGATTCCATACCGCCACGTGTTCGTAGCTGTCGACGTCGAAGTCGGCCCCGAGTTCGCGGTTGACGACGGTCAACACGTTCCGGTTGAACGCGGCGGTGACGCCTGCGGCATCGTTGTAGGCGCGCTGCATCGCGCTCACATCGGTGACCAGTCCGGCACCGAGCAGGAAATGCTCGCCCGGCTCCAGCGCGGCGGAGATGTTGGCAAGGAAGCTCTTTCGCGCCGTCGGCTCGAGATTGCCGATGGTGCCGCCGAGAAACGCGACCGTACGGGGACCGGGGCCGGGCAGCGGGGCTAGTGCGCCGGTGAAGTCGGCGACGATGCCGTCGACTCGCAGGTCGGGATATTCGGCGCGCAATCGGCCGACCGCGCCGCGCAGCGCGGAGGGTGACACATCCAGGGGCGCATAGTGTTGCAGCGTGCGGGCGTCGCTCGGCGCCGACATCGCCTCGATCAGCCGCCGAGTCTTGTCCGATGATCCCGAGCCGAGTTCGATCAAGGTGGATGTGCCGGTGAGCTCCGCGATGTCGTCGGCGTGGTCGATGATCAGCTGCCGCTCGGTGCGGGTGGGGTAATACTCGTCGAGCTCAGTGATCGCATCGAACAGCTCGCTGCCGTGGGCATCGTAGAACCACTTGGGCGGCAACGACTTCGGTGACGCTGTGAGCCCGGATCGGACGTCGGTGCGCAGCGCGTCGGCGCGATTGTCGGTGGGGATGCGGATGTCGAGATCGACGGGAGCGGTTGTCATCGGGTGTCCTTCAGTGAATGTAAGGGCTGATGGTTGGGCGTCTCGCTGAGAGACCAGATGTCGACGTGGCCCGGCCGCGCGTGGATCAGACTGCGGTCGGGCACCGGAACCCATGATTCGTCGCCGTCGGTCGGCTCCGATGCGACCCATACGGCGTCACGGGTCGTTCGGGTCCAGAGGCTGTGATGGACTGCGGTGGCCCAGATGTCGTTGCCATCGCAGAGCAGCAGGTTCAATCGAGGATCGTCGGTCTCCAATAGATCGGTGACGACGGATGAGAGCGCCGACTGGGCTCCGGCCGGCAGCCGGTGCCGCAGCAGCACCCAGAGCGCGCCGGCGTCGATCGTCGCCGGCATGGTCAGGACGTCGGACATCGGTACCGATTGCAGCAGCGGGGCGAATGCGTTGCGCCAGCCGATGATCCGGCCGTTGAAGCTGAATCCCCAGCGGTCATCGCCGAACGGCGCGCAGGCCGCCCGATGTACCGAGTCGGGGTCGGTGGCAGATCGTACGGCGCCGAGGACGGCGGTCGAACCGATGCCGCTGAGCACGTCATCGACGGTCGGGTCGCTCCAGATCGGTACCGCGTTGCGGTACGTATGCCGTCCGTCGCCGGCCCACCAGCTGACCCCGAAGCCGTCGACGTTGATGGTGCCGCCCTCGCGCATGTCCCGCGGCGCCCACGATTGCTGCGACAGCGAATGCGTTCCGCCGGTGAGGATGTCGGCCACCGGGCGTGCCGGTCCGACATAGGCGAGATGACGACACATCGTGGCTAGAGATCCCTTGCCAGTCGGAACCCGGAGAAGATCTGTCGGCGGATCGGATAGTCCCAATTGCGGAACGTGCTGCGGGCGACGATCGGATCGGTCGCGAAGGATCCGCCCCGGAGCACTTTGTACTCGGGCCCGAAGAAAACCAGCGAGTACTCGTCGTACGGATAGGCGCGGAAGCCGCTGTACGGCACGAAGTCCGATGACGTCCACTCCCAGACATCGCCGATCAGCTGATGCACACCCAGCGGTGATGCTCCGTTCGGGTAGGCGCCGACGGGAGCCGGGGCGAGATGCCGCTGGCCAAGATTGGCTCGGGTCGGGTCGGGATCGTCGTGGCCCCACGGGTAAGCGCGGCTGACGCCGCCAGCCGGATCGAAGCGGGCAGCCTTCTCCCACTCGATCTCGGTGGGCAGCCGCTTTCCCCGCCATCGGGCGTACGCGTCGGCCTCGTGGTAGCAGACATGCATCACCGGCTGGGTCGGGTCGATCGGCACGATGCGGCCGAATTCGGTTCGGTACCAACCGGATGCATCCTGATCCCAGAACTGTGGGGCGGTCAATCCCGCCTCGGTGCGGTGCCGCCAGCCCGCCGCCGACCACAGCTCCGGCCGTTCGTACCCGCCGTCGGCGATGAACTCCAGATATTGCCCGCAGGTGGTCGGGTAGCGGTCGATCGCAAAGGCGCTGGTCTCGGCGCGATGGGCTTGCCGTTCGTTGTCGAGCGCCCAGGGATGGGTGCTGGTGCCCATCTCGAACTCGCCGGCCGGCACCACGACCTCATCGGCCACCACCGACGCAGCCGCCGGCGGGGGCGGTGACGCGAGCACCGGCGGGCCGCCCCGCAATTGATGGGTCGCGAGCATCGTCTCGCAATGCTGCTGCTCGTGCTGCGCGATCATCGCGAACACGAAGCCGCGCTCCACGAGCGGATCACCCTGCAGCGCAGTCTGATCGAGAACATCAAGGGCTTTGTCACGTACCTGCTGAACGTATCGCCGGGACTGGGCCGGGTTCAGCAGGGGCAGCGTCGGCCGGGCGCGGCGCGGATGCTGGAACGCGTCGTACAGGCTGTCGATGTCGGTGCGCACGGGTTCGCGGCCGCCGACGTCTCGCACGAGCCAGAGTTCCTCCTGATTGCCGATATGCGCGAGATCCCACACCAGCGGGCTCATCAGCGGTGAGTGCTGGGCCGCGAGATCGGCGTCGTCCACCGACTCGGTCAGCCCCGCAGTGCGAGCGCGAGCGGCGGTCAGTTCCAGGGCCAGCCGGGCGCGGAGATCTTCACTCGAGAGTTCGGCGGTGTCGGTGACAGTCATCGTGCGGCGGCTCCTTCGCGGGTGGGGGCGCTCTTCTGGGCGTGCGGTCGTTCGCCGCGGGCGACGCGGCTCGCATCGCGACCGAGGACCGACCGGAGCGTGCAGTCGTCGGTCAGATCGGTCGCGAGTTCGATCAACGATGCTGCTGCCGAACGTAATTCGGCATCATCGAGGCCGTCGACCGCGGCGTCGGTCCAGCGGCCCGCCGTGGCGCGGGCGATATCGGACGCCTCGGTCACTGTCTGCGGGGTCGCGGCGAGGGCGGTCAAGACCGCAGCGGGGACCAGCCAGCCGCCAGGGGGTTGCGCGTCCAAGTAGCGGACCTCCAGATGCCCCTGCGGCCGGATCGCGCCGAAAACCGTTGTGGCGTGGTAACGCAGGTCGGCATAGGTGGGAGGCCGATCCAGGTTCCCGCTATTCCCGTCGATCCAGTCGCCGAAGGTGATATCGGGGGCCGACCAATCGTTGTCGCCACGTCGGACGCAGAGCAGGGGTGTCGCGAGCACTCGCCTCGGATAGTCGATCCGCGGTGACGGACTGTGCTCGTCCAGTCTCGGAGCGCCGAACGCGGGGACGTCCCGAACCGGGTCGAGACCATGCCAGGCACGCATCCGGGCCGACGCGCTGAGCGGGCCGGATCGGGCCTCGTCGCCGGCCCGTCCGGGTGAGTTGGCGAACGCGGCGCACAGCGCCGGGCCGACGTCGTGCAGCATCTGCCATCGGGCGGCGACCTCCGTGTCATCGCGACCGGCGTCGAGGCAGACCTGCACCGCCGCGGTGTTGCACATCATCCAGCGGCCGAGTGGGCCGATGTTGTTGTAGCGACCGCGCATCGCGCGGTAACGGGGAACGGTGAGGACTTGATCGGCGTGGCGCTTGTCGTCTGCTCGCGAATGCAAGTGGATCCGGCCGCGCAGCAGCTCACGCAGCGCGGCCGAGTCACGATCGATACGGTCGCGCAGCTCGGTGACGGATTCGACTGGCTGCGAGGATAATTCGAGTTGTCCGCCCGGCTCGACCGACACCATGCTGCCGTCAGGGAGAGGCGCATGGGGCGAGTGGGGGGAGACGCTGGGTGGTGCGTGCGGCCCGAGCAGTCGGGCCAGCGTCGGCACGCTGGGGCGGGATCCGTCGGCGGTCGTGGTGATCCACTCGACCTCGACGCCGACCAGAGCCGGCGGACCGAGTTTGAAACAGATCTTGGACAGGAACGCCTCGGCGGCAGGGCGGCTGGAAACGGGCTGTTCAGGATCGGGCAGCGGCGCATCACTCGTGCCCAAGGTCTTGTCGCCCATGCCGGAGATCCCGTCGGTGTCGGTTGCCGTGCCGATTGAGCGTGACGCTACTCGCCGGGTCTGACAAGCGCCCGCAATCGCCGCGTCGTTGCTGGTGACAGCCCTAGGAGGGTTTACATAAGCACGGGGTCGAGCTGCTGCTCGATGAGTACGTTGAACAGCACGTCGGGTCGGTCGAAGGTGTCCGGCCCGTACTGGCCGAAGACTTCCAGATTCACGGCGCCGACGAGTCCGCTCCACAGGCCCACGGCCCGCGCCAGCAGCCAATCGGGTGCCGCGATCGCGAACTCGGTGCGAATCGCCGCAAACGGTGTGGACAGCTCGGGAACCGACCACTCCGGGGGCGGGTCGGTCGTGGCGCCGGCAGCGTGCGCGGCGGACAGCTCACCCAACAGTAGGGCGGTGACGGCGGTTCCCGGACCGACGGTGCGCTCGGCGGGAGCGCGATATCCGGGAACCGGGCTGCCGTAGAGCAGGGCATAGCGGGACGGTTCGGCGACAGCCCACGACCGAAAGGCGTTGCACGCCAAGATCAGCCGCTGCCGATAGGCGCCCGGTTCGACATCGTCGACCGCGGCCTGGACGGTGTCGGCGAGTTCCTGGTAGCCGTCGATGAGCAGCAGGGTCAGCAGGTCGTCGCGGGTGGCGACGTACCGGTAGATCGCCGACGACACCATGTTCAGGTCGCGGGCGATCGCGCGGAGTGAGAGGCCGGCCGCGCCCTCGCGCGCCAGGTGCTCGCGGCCCAGTTCGACGATGCGTTTCTCGGTCTGGGCGCGACTCTCGGCGCGGGATCTTCTTTCCGCCATGCAGCCACTATCGCACAAATGAGAGCACTGCTCTTGCATTTGGCCGCGCGCGGGTGCAGACTTCAAAACAAGAGCGATGCTCTCGAAACTGGACCGAAAGGAATTCACATGAACGCCGGATCTGCTTCCACCTACTACAAGGCTCCGACCGGGCGAATCGAACGAGGTCTCAACGCTTCGATCACGTGGCTGGCACGGCACGGCGTCTCGTTGTACGGCAGTTCGGAGCTGATCGTCGTCGGACGAGTCAGCGGAACGCCGCAGCGCATCGCAGTGAACCCGATGAAGGTGGGCGGTGAGCGGTACCTGATCGCCCCGCGCGGAACCACCCAGTGGGTCCGCAATCTGCGGGCCGCCGGTGCGGCGGAGCTGCGGGTCGGGCGCCGGGTCGAGTCGATCGCCGGCGACGAACTGGCCGCCGACGATCCGGCCAAGGTCGAGGTGCTGCGGGAGTACATCCGGCGGTGGGGCTGGGAGGTCAAGGCGATGCTGCCGGAACCGATCGATGCCGATGCGACGCCCGAGCAGTTGGAGCGTGTCGCGGCCCAGCTTCCGATGTTCCGGGTGCTGCCTACGATTGCGGAGTGACCACCGCGGGCCCGTCCTCCTCACGCGCCCGCTGGGTGCTGCATATCGACATGGACGCGTTCTTCGCCTCGGTGGAACAGCTCACCCGCCCGACGCTGCGCGGTAGGCCGGTGCTGGTCGGCGGTGCCGGCGGCCGCGGCGTCGTGGCCGGAGCCAGCTACGAGGCGCGTGCCTTCGGCGCCCGATCGGCGATGCCGATGCATCAGGCTCGACGATTGGTCGGTGCCACTGCGGTCGTGCTGCCGCCGCGCGGTGCGGTCTATCGGGAGGTCAGCGGCAAGGTCTTCGCGGCGATGCGCGAGCTGGTGCCGGTGATCGAGACCCTGTCCTTCGACGAGGCTTTCGCGGAACCGGATGAGTTGGTCGGGGCAGATCGGCACGCGGCGATCGGATTTGCGGAGCGATTGCGGACTGCCGTGCGCGACGCGACCGGGTTGGCGGCGTCCGTCGGGCTGGGCAGCGGCAAACAGATCGCCAAGATCGCCTCGGGGCTGGCCAAGCCCGACGGCGTGGTGGCGATCGAGCAGGGGAGTGAACTGGAGTTTCTCCATCCGCTGCCGGTGCGCAAACTGTGGGGGATCGGTCCGGTTGCGGGAGACCGGTTGCAGCGCTTGGGTATCGACACCATCGGCGACCTGGCGGAGATGTCGCGGGCGGAGGTCGAGTCGGTGCTCGGCACCACCATCGGGCCGGCCTTGCATCTGCTCGCGCAGGGGTACGACGATCGGCCGGTCGCCGAACGTGCCGAGGCCAAACAGATCAGCGCGGAGTCGACCTTCGCCACCGACCTTGTCGAGTTGGCGCAGCTGCGCCGGGCCGTCGAGTCGGCCGGCACGCACGCGCATCGGCGACTGCTCAGTGACGGTCGCGGCGCGAAAACCGTTGTGGTGAAGATGAAGAAGGCCGACATGTCGATACTGACCCGGTCGGCGACGCTGCCGGCGGCGACAACCGAACTGCCCGCCCTGCTGGCTGCGGCCGGGCGGCTGGTTCTCGATCCGCTGGAGATCGGACCGGTACGACTGGTCGGGGTGAGCTACTCGGGTCTATCTGCGGTGCAACAGTTTTCCATGTTCCCGGAGTTGGATGATCCCGAAACCGACATCGATGCGCTTGTCGCGGCGGATGATTCCGCGCCCGCGAGCCACTCCTCGTCGGTGCCCGAGCGGGTACAGGTGCCCGAGGACTCGGATGGTTGGCGGACCGGCGCCGATGTCGAGCATCCGGAGCACGGGCACGGGTGGGTGCAGGGCAGCGGCCACGGTGTTGTGACGGTTCGGTTCGAGACGCGAAGTAGCGGACCGGGTTTCAGCAAGAACCTGGACGCCGCCGACCCGGAACTCATTCCTGCGGACCCGTTGCGCAGTCTGGATTGAGTCGACGCGACGGGCTCAGGGTTCGGGGATGCTGCGGCGGAAGAAGTCGGCGATATCGTCCGCATGGGCGTCGGCCGCGAGTAATGCCATGACGGCGATCCGGGCCTGCGGCGGCCGTAGCCACGACGAGATGATCGCGCCGGCGGCGACCAGATCGACCGCCCCGCCGCCTCCGCCGTAGACGGCGGTCACCGAGCCGAACGGCACCCGGCTGGAGACCACGACCACGATCCCGGCAGTCACCAGCCGTCTCACGGCGTCGACGATGCGCGGGTGGGTATTGCCGGATCCGTTCGCCTGCAGCACGATTGCGCGCGCGCCCTGCGCGACGTGCCAGTCGAGGACGCCCGGGTCGGCGCCGGGATACAGCGCGACTATGTCGACTCGCTGCGATGCGATGTCGGCGGGCGGGACCGCGATCCGCGGCAGCGGTCGCGGTGGACCGGCGAACGCCGAACGATCGGAGGTGTTCGACTTGATGATTCCGCGTACCGGCATCACCGACCCGGCGAAGGCGAGCAGGGTACCCAGACCGCGGGCCGCTGGATCGGCGGCCGTCGTGATGGCCAGCCGGAGGTTGCCGGGACCGTCGGCATCGGCGTGGTCATCGGGCAGCTGGGCGCCGGTGAAGACGATCGGTCGCAGATCGGTATGCCCGAGGTCGACCAGCATCGCGGTCTCCTCGAGCGTGTCGGTTCCGTGCAGAACCACGATTCCGCCGACGGCCGGGTCGGCGAGTTCCGTCTCGATCGCGTGCCGCACACCGTCCTGATCGCCCGGGTTGAATGCCGCGCTGTCCTTGGCAGCTATTTCGCGGACCCGGAGCGGTACGGCCGGGGCGCCGAGGGCGCGGGCCGCGAGATCACGCCCCGACACCGCGGGAACGGTGCCGATGGCGCCCGCTCGTGACGCGATCGTGCCGCCGGTCGCGAGCAACGAGATCAGTGGGCTGCCGGAGCCCGGTGGCGTTGCGGATGTGGGCGTTGTCACCGGCCCACTGTGGCGCTCCCGGTCCGATGCGTCAAAGGTGTACGTCGAAAACCGCCGGAACTGCCGACGAGGTGGGATTCGCTTAGGTGCGTTTGGCATAGTGGGGCGAGCCCAAAACGCCCGCCTGGAACTTCCGGGCCGGGATTCACGACGATGAGGAATCACCTTGAAGCGAGTACTGACCGCCGGACTAGCCCTGATGGCCGCCGCCTCGATCGCGGCCTGTAGCGACAACAGCGGCCCGACGCAGACGTCGACGACCACCAGCGCAAGCACCAGCGCCGCGGCCGACGCGATGACCAACCCGAACTCGCCGCCGCCGGCCAGTGCACTGGACCAGATGCTCAAGGAAGCGCTCGATCCGAACACGCCGTCCGCGCAGAAGACCCAGCTGGTGCAGGGTTCGCAGGCCGACCCCACGATCTTCGACAAGCTGGTCTCCGGCTTCCAGTCGCACCCGGGCATCACCTGGAAGTTCTCGGGCATCCCGCTGCGCGATGCCTCCAACCCGGACACCGCGAAGGTCAACGTCCTGGTGACGCTGCCGAACAACCCGCCGACCACCGTTCCGGCGCAGATCGTCTTCGATCAGGGCCGCTGGAAGCTCTCGCAGAGCACGGTGTGCACCCTGTCCGACGGCCTGGGTGTCAAGACGAAGATGTGCCCGGCCTCCAGCTGACGTCGTTTCCGCAGATGGGTTTCACTGCCAGTTCTCGGTGAAACTCATCTGCTGAATCAGCGGCTTGGTGGGGTCGTCCCCGGACAGGGTGCGTCCGCCCGAGATGGTCAGACTTCCGGCCACCGGCAGCCCCCGGCCCAGGTCGATCACCACTGAGCCGTTCCCGGTCATCGTGTAGGTGTCGATCGTCAAGGTCTGGGTACTGCCAGGGATCGCGAACACCGAATTGAGCGGCGACTCGTCGATCGAAAAATCAATATGCAGACGATCACCGTCACGCGAACGCAGCGTGGCGGTGATCGTCTGTTTGACCTGGGTTCCCGAATCGACGGTCCGCTCGGTGCGCCACTGCGCCCCGGCTCCCAGCGGCACGTCGGTCGGCACGGTGACCGACCGCTGCAAGCTGCCGACCAGCGATGACTCGATGGCCTGCCGCGCGGCATCATTCGCGTCCTTGGCCGGGAGGATGCGCAGCGAGATCGGCGCCGCGCCGGGTCCCATCGCCATTCCGGCCTGCGACTCCTTCGTCGCCCGCAATGACGCGTCGAGGTCGGGGTCGGGGGAGGTCGGCGTGCCGAGCGTCATCTCCACATCGCTCGCGTCGACGCAGTGGGCGCGGGCGGTCAGCGGCATGGTCACCGAGGTCGTGTCCGATTGCGGACCGTCCGGGCCCGCGGAGCTGTTCAGTGCCGACGTCGCCGTGAGCGTGACCTGCTGCGGTGTCGTGCGATCGGGCTGGTAGGCGACTGGGGACCTCGGATCGGCGCCGGGGTTGAGGACGGTCACCTGCGCAGGTGGCACCGGCAGCAACGCCGAGCCCTGGACGCCGGCGGTGGAATCGGTCGTACAGCCGGCCGCCGGGGCCGCCGACTTGTGGTCCGAGCCGCACGCCGCGGTGATGAGCACTACACCGAGGCAGCCGGCGGCTACCGCAGTGCGCGCGCGACGGGGCATGACGCGTGGACGCAGCGGACGCGGGTTAGGGGAGTCAGACACGGGCCCACCCTAGATGGCGACCGATCCGGGGCAGCTCTGCAGACGCCGATGGGTGCCGAGCGTCGGCCGACATGCGTGCCGTGGACAATGGACGCGTGACGAGCCCGACGGACCTGCCCGTGCCCAGCGACGGTCCGGGGCCCGACGATGGCAAGGATGCCCCGCGGAACCGGAAGATCCTCCTGATCCTGATCGGGGTGGCGCTATTCGCGTGGATCGCTGACATCGTCAGCAAGGTCGCCGTCGTCGCGAACCTGACCGAAGGCGATCCGGTGCAGATCATCGGTGACACCGTCACCCTCAAACTCGTCCGTAACAGCGGCGCCGCGTTCTCGATGGGTACCGGCTACACCTGGATCCTGACGCTGGTGGCGCTGGCCGTCGTGGTGGGCATCATCAAGTTCAGCCGCCGGTTGCGATCGATCTGGTGGGCGATCGGACTCGGGCTGGTGCTCGGCGGCGCGCTGGGCAACCTCACCGACCGCATGGTGCGGGCCCCCGGCCCGCTACGTGGCCATGTGGTGGACTTCATCTCGGTCGGCTGGTGGCCGGTGTTCAACCTCGCCGACTCGGCGGTGGTCTGCGGTGCCGTCGGCCTGGTCGTGTTGACGCTCTTCGGTTTTGAGCTGGACGGAACCCGGCTGTCACACGAGGAGTCGGCAGAACCCGATGGTGGCCCCAGGGACGGCGCGACCGAGAGCGGACCGAGCGGGGCAGATGACACCGATGCGTGAATCACGATCGATGCCGGTTCCAGACGGCCTGGACAGCATGCGGGTGGATGCGGGGGTGGCGCGACTCCTCGGGCTCTCGCGGACGGTCGTGGCCGGGCTCGCCGACGCCGGCGAGGTCAGCCTGGACGGTTCGGCCGCAACCAAGTCGCAGCGCCTGACTGCGGGCAGTTGGCTGGAAGTGCTGTTGCCGGAACCGGAACGGCCACTGGAGATCGACCCCGAACCGGTTCCGGGGATGTCAGTCCTGTACTCCGATGAGGACATCGTTGTCGTCGACAAGCCGGTCGGGGTGGCGGCGCATCCGTCGGTCGGCTGGAGCGGACCGACCGTGATCGGCGGTCTGGCGGCCGCCGGCTTCCGGATCTCCACATCGGGCGCGCACGAGCGCCAGGGGATCGTGCACCGCCTGGACGTCGGCACGTCCGGTGTGATGGTGGTGGCGACCTCCGAGCGGGCGTACACCTTGCTCAAACGGGCGTTCAAGCAGCGCACCGTCGACAAGCGCTATCACGCTCTGGTGCAGGGACATCCGGATCCACCGGTGGGCACGATCGACGCGCCGATCGGCCGGCATCGCGGCAACGACTGGAAGTTCGCGGTCGTCGCGGGCGGCAAACCGAGCATCACCCACTACGACACGATCGAGATGTTCGCTGCCGCAAGCCTGTTGGACGTTCATCTGGAGACCGGACGGACCCATCAGATCCGCGTGCATTTCTCGGCGCTGCACCATCCATGCTGCGGCGATCCGACCTACGGCGGAGACCCGGTGCTGGCCCGAAAGCTCGGGCTGGAGCGGCAGTGGCTGCATGCGCGGGCGTTGTCGTTCGCGCATCCGGCCGACGGCCGTCAGGTCGAGTTCACCAGCCCATACCCCGATGATCTGCAACACGCACTGGACGTTCTGCGTGGCGAGTGAGCCCGATGAGCAAGAGCCGCAATCGACTTCATCGTGGCGCACGCCCGCGATCGTGATCGTCGTAATCGCGGTGGTGATCGGGGCACTGTGGTTGATCGGGCACGCCAACCCGCAGCGCCGGGCGCCGGTCTCCGATGATGTCGCCGGGCCAGCGTCGGGTGAGCCGGTCGACCACTACCTGGCGCGGGCGCGGGCATCGCTGGAGTCGGCGAACGGCCAGCGGTGGGCCTTGATCTCGTTGAGGCAACCGGTCAGCACCGATCACGCCTGGGCGCTCATCGCCGACCCGACCTCCGCCGGCCGGGACACGCTGCTGTCCGAGGCGGCGCTGCACGTGCAGATACCCGATGTGCAGACGCCGTCGACGCTGATGCCGGCGTCGTCGGCAGCGGCGCTGAACGCGGCGCCCGCTGCGGCGGCGTGGAAGATCGCGGCCGACGCCGGAACGCCGTCGGATCCGCCGACGCGCGCCGATCAGGTGGCCGATGTCGTCTCGAGGCGACTGCGGCAGGGCGGCGACCTCGTCATCGGACTGGTCGTGCGGGCGGACGCCTCGATACTGCGGCGCTATACGGCCGAGGCGGACGTGCGCGCGGTCGAGGCCTTGCCCGCGGGCGCCCGCGGCGGTCTGTTCGCCGTCGTACCCTTGCTGCCCGAGCAGACCACCGTCGTCGAACCACTTCCGGACACCGCGCCGGTGCCGCCGGCCTAGTAGCCGAACCGGACATTCTTTGCGTTCTGGAAGATCCGGTTCGCTATCGGTGCCACGATAGGCCGCATGCGCTGGCTCGCGGTGATCTCGGTGTTTGTTGTTGGACTCGCGTTCGGTGGTCTTGCTGGGGTGACCGGCGCCTGGGGATGGTGGATCGTCGCCATCGCCGGGGTGGCGGCCGGGGCGCTCGGCATCTACGACCTGATTCAGAAACATCATTCGGTGACCCGCAACTATCCGATCGTCGGGCACCTGCGATTCCTGCTCGAAGAGATTCGGCCGGAGATTCGTCAGTACTTCATCGAGGCCAACACCGAGGGCCGGCCTTTCGACCGTGAGTTGCGCGACCTGGTCTACGACCGCGCCAAGGGCAATCACGGTGAGGAACCGTTCGGCACCCAGCGTGATGTCAATGCTGTCGGGTACGAGTTCGTCGTGCATTCACTGCGGGCCAAGCCGAAGCCCGAAGGTCCGCAGCCGCGCGTGCGCCTCGGCGGCCCGCACTGCACCCAGCCGTACGACATCGCCCTGTTGAATGTATCGGCGATGAGCTATGGATCGTTGTCGGCCAACGCGATTGAGGCGCTCAACGGCGGTGCGGCATTGGGACGGTTCGCCCACGACACCGGCGAAGGCTCGATCAGCAGCTATCACCGCAAACGCGGCGGAGACCTGATCATGGAGGTCGCGTCGGGCTACTTCGGATGCCGGACCGAAGGCGGCCGATTCGACCCCGGCAAGTTCGCCGAACGCGCCCGACTGGATCAGGTCAAGGCCATCAATATCAAGCTCTCCCAGGGCGCCAAGCCCGGACTCGGCGGACTGCTGCCGGGGGCCAAGGTGAATGCCGAGGTCGCCGCCGCGCGCGGGGTCGCGGTGGGAACGACCGTCATCTCGCCGCCGGTCCACAGCGCGTTCAGCACGCCGATCGAACTCATGCAGTTCATCGCACAGCTGCGTGAGTTGTCGGGAGGCAAGCCCGTCGGATTCAAACTGTGCATCGGTTCGAAGCGGGAGTTTCTCGCGCTCTGCAAAGGCATGCTGGCCACCGGTATCACCCCGGACTTCATCATCGTCGACGGTGCTGAGGGCGGGACCGGTGCAGGACCGGTCGAATTCGAGGACTACGTCGGCATGCCGCTGACCGAAGGGCTGATGTTCGTACACAACGCGCTGGTCGGCGTCGGCTTGCGCGAGCAGATCCGCATCGGTGCCAGCGGCAAGGTGGCGACCGGCATCGACATTGTCAAACGGATCTGTCAGGGCGCCGACTTCACGCTAGCGGCCCGCGCGATGATGTTCGCCGTCGGCTGCATCCAGGCGCAGAAATGTCATACGAACGCCTGCCCGGTGGGGGTGGCGACCCAGGATCCGAAGCGGGCCCGCGCGTTGGTCGTCACGGACAAGATCCAGCGCGTGTACCAATACCAGGAGAAGACGGTGAATTCGGCGATGCAGATCGTCTCATCGATGGGCCTGGACTCCTTCGAGCAGCTGACGCCGCGCAAGTTGTTCCGTCGCGTCGATCCGCAGGTGACCATGACCTACTACGACCTCTTCGAGTGGCTGGAGCATCGGCAGTTGCTCACGCATCCGCCGGCGGCCTGGCACCGGGATTGGATGACTGCGTCGGCGGAGACGTTGGACCCGGTCGAAGTGGCCGAGGTCGCCGAGCCGCCGGCGGCGGCCCGTCCCAGCGAGTGAAAACGGGCGCGAGCGCGTGTCGCCGGCCGCGCGACCACGCCGACAGGCGGGGTCATTCACCGGATATAGCCGGTGGTGAGACATCTGTACGCTATGGACGTTCGTAGAGCGTGCCGATGGAGGGATGGGGATGCTGCAGGCTGGGTCCTGGATCGCCGGGTATCGGATCGAGCGCTTGCTGGGCTCCGGGGGAATGGGTGCCGTCTACCTGGCGCGCCATCCGGAGCTGCCCCGCAGCGACGCTCTCAAGGTGCTCAAGGAACAGGTCGGCGCCGACGAGCAGTTCCGCAAGCGGTTCCTGCGCGAAGCGGAAGTCGCGGCGACTCTCGATCATCCGAATATCGTCACGATCTACAACCGTGGCCGCGCCGACGGTCAGTTGTGGATCGCGATGCAGTACGTCGCCGGCAGTGATTGCGCCCAGGAACTCGCGAAGAATCCGTCCGGTCTGGCCGTCGCGCGATCGGTGGAAATCGCCGGCGCCATCGCTGCGGGACTGGATCACGCCCATCGAAAAGGGTTGCTGCACCGCGATATCAAGCCCGCCAACATTCTGTTGTCGAGTGCCGGCGAGCGGGATGAGCAACGCATCATGCTCACCGATTTCGGTGTCGCCAAACTCGCCGATGACGTCGATACCCTGACGACCGCGGGGACCGTGCTGGCCACGCTGTCGTACGCCTCGCCGGAACAGCTCAAGGGGCAGGAGGTGGACGGCCGCACCGACCAGTACTCGTTGGCAGCCACAGTCTTTCACCTGATTGCCGGTCGGGTTCCGTTCCGCGGAGAGAGCACGGCCGACGTCATCTCCGCGCATCTGAGTGCGCCGGTGCCGCGCCTGTCGCAGGTCAATCGGTCGGTTCCGCCCGCGGTCGATTCGGTGATCGCCAAGGCGATGGCGAAGGAGCCGGAGGACCGGTTCGCCACCTGTCGGCAGTTCAGCGACGCTCTCGTGTCGGCGATGCGCCAGCAACCGCGTCCGCACGCGGCGGCGGGCGGCTCCGCGCCACAGAATCGCCCGGCCGTCGTCTCGGGTCCGCAGGCCGGCGGTTACCGTCCGGCGGCGTCGCAGCAGTTCGCGCCGGCGCAGGCGTCGCAGCCGCTGATGTCTCAGCCCGTTCCGGTTCAGCCGGCGCAGTTCGCGCAACACCATCAGAGCGGGCAGCAGACAGGCGGGCCGAATGCGGTGATGATCGCGGCGGTGATCGGGCTCTCGGTGATCGCGATCGCGATCATCATCGCGATCATTCTCGCGGCATAGTGACCGTCTGGATCTGGGACGTCCGGGACGGCTGCGGCGGCTGTGGCGGGACGTGTCGGCTGTGATCGACATCGGTCCGCGAGCCTGGCCGGCAGTGTCTGTGATGCGCCCTAGACTGGGTCCCTACGGCGCCGGGAACGTGGTGAACGGGCCGAGGAACAACTGAGTGGATTGTCTGTGGAAGAGGCGTGAGCGTGGCAAGTGATTCGGGTTCGTTCGTCCACCTGCACAACCACACCGAGTATTCGATGCTCGACGGCGCCGCCAAGGTCGGACCGTTGTTCGCCGAGGCCAAGCGTCTCGGGATGACCGCGATCGGCATGACCGACCACGGAAACATGTTCGGCGCCAGCGAGTTCTACAACGTCGCCAAGAAGAACGACATCAAGCCGATCATCGGCATCGAGGCGTACATCGCCCCAGAGTCGCGGTTCAACACTAAGCGCGTGCTGTGGGGCGACCGCGATCAGAAGGGTGATGACGTCTCAGGTTCGGGCGCGTACACCCACATGACGATGGTCGCGGCGAACGCCACCGGTCTGCGCAACCTGTTCAAGTTGTCATCGCTGGCCTCGATCGAGGGGCAGTTGGGCAAGTGGGCGCGCATGGACGCCGAGCTGATCGCCGAGTACGCCGAGGGGATCATCGCGACCACCGGCTGTCCATCCGGTGAAGTGCAGACCCGCCTGCGCCTCGGCCACGAGAAGGAGGCGCTCGAGGCCGCGGCGAAATGGCAGGACATCTTCGGCAAGGAGAACTTCTACCTCGAGCTGATGGAACACGGTCTCGAGATCGAGAACCGGGTCCGTGAAGGCCTGCTCGACGTCGGCCGGAAGCTCGGCATCAAGCCACTGGTGACCAACGACTGCCACTACGTCACGCAGGGTCACGCCGCCAGCCACGAGGCGCTGCTGTGTGTGCAGACGGGTAAAACCCTCTCCGACCCAACGCGGTTCAAGTTCGACGGCGATGGCTACTACCTGAAATCGGCCCAAGAGATGCGTGACCTCTGGGACGACGTCGTCCCGGGTGCCTGTGACAACACCCTGGAGATCGGGGAGCGGGTCGAGTCATACGACGAGGTATTCACCCCGCGCGATCGGATGCCGATCTTCCCGGCACCCGATGGTGAAACCCAACAGACCTGGTTGCGCAAGGAGGTCCTGACGGGTCTGGCCGCCCGGTTCGAGGGCACCGAGGTCCCGGTCGAGTACTCCGAGCGAGTGAACTACGAACTCGACGTGATCATCCAAATGGGTTTCCCTGCATACTTTTTGGTGGTCGGAGACCTGATTCGGCATGCGCATGAGGTGGGGATCCGGGTCGGCCCGGGACGCGGCTCGGCGGCCGGGTCGTTGGTGGCATGGTCGCTCGGCATCACCAATATCGACCCGATCCCTTACGGCCTGCTGTTCGAACGATTCCTGAATATCGAGCGCATATCGATGCCCGATATCGACATCGACTTCGACGACCGTCGGCGCGGCGACATGGTGCGCTACGCGAGCGAGCGCTGGGGCAGCGACAAGGTGGCGCAGGTGATCACCTTCGGCACCATTAAAACCAAAGCGGCGATCAAGGATTCGGCTCGTGTGCAGTTCGGTCAGCCGGGCTATGCAATCGCCGATCGGATCACCAAGGCCTTGCCGCCGCCGATCATGGCCAAGGACATCTCTGTCTCCGGCATCACCGATCCCGAGCACGAGCGTTACGGCGAGGCCGCGGAGGTCCGGGCGCTCATCGAGACCGATCCGGATGCCAAGAAGATCTACGACACGGCATTGGGCCTGGAGGGCCTGATCCGCAATGCGGGCGTGCACGCCTGCGCGGTCATCATGTCGTCCGAACCGCTGACCGACGCGATTCCGGTGTGGAAGCGCGCACAGGACGGCGCCATCATCACCGGCTGGGACTACCCGTCCTGTGAGGCCATCGGCCTGCTCAAGATGGACTTTTTGGGCCTGCGCAACCTGACGGTTATCAACGACGCGCTGGAGAACATCAAGGCTAACCGCGGTATCGAGCTCGACATGGATGCGCTGCCGCTCGACGATCAGACCACTTTCGACCTGCTCGCTCGCGGTCAGACCCTGGGTGTCTTCCAGCTCGACGGCGGTCCGATGCGCGAGCTGTTGAAACGTATGCAGCCCACCGCCTTCGAGGACATCATCGCCGTGGGTGCGCTGTATCGTCCGGGCCCGATGGGCATGAACGCCCACAACGATTACGCCGACCGTAAGAACGGCCGACAAGAGGTCAAACCGATCCATCCCGAGCTGGCGGAGCCGCTCAAGGAGATCCTGGGCGAGACCTTCGGCTTGATCGTCTACCAAGAGCAGATCATGCAGATCGCCCAGAAGGTCGCCGGCTATTCGCTCGGACAGGCCGATCTGCTTCGCCGCGCGATGGGAAAGAAGAAGAAAGAGATCCTCGACGAGGCGTACGACGGCTTCGCGAAGGGGATGGCCGACAACGGCTTCTCGAAGGCAGCCATCAAGGCGCTGTGGGATACGGTGCTGCCGTTCGCGGGGTACGCGTTCAACAAATCCCATGCCGCGGCGTACGGGTTGGTTTCCTACTGGACCGCCTATCTCAAGGCCAACTATCCCGCCGAGTACATGGCCGGCCTGCTGACGTCGGTCGGTGACGACAAGGATAAGGCGGCCATCTATCTGGCCGATTGCCGCAAGCTTGGAATCACCGTTCTCCCACCGGATGTCAACGAATCTCGGCACAACTTCGCCGCGGTCGACAAGGACATTCGATTCGGCCTGGCCGCGGTGCGGAACGTCGGCACCAATGTGGTCAGCTCGATCATTGCGGCGCGCGAAGAGAAGGGGCAGTTCAAGACGTTCTCGGACTACCTGTCCAAGATCGACGTGACGGCCTGCAACAAGAAAGTCACCGAATCCCTCGTCAAATCAGGCGCTTTCGATTCGTTGGAGCATCCGCGCAAGGGGCTGTTCCTGGTGCACGCCGACGCGGTCGACTCGGTGCTGGGCACGAAGAAGGCCGAGGCGATGGGGCAGTTCGACCTGTTCGGTGGCGGTGACGACAGCGACTCGGCGGTCGACGAGGTGTTCGCGGTGCCGGTGCCGGACGAGGAGTGGGACACCAAGCACAAGCTGGCGCTCGAGCGAGAGATGTTGGGACTCTACGTATCTGGGCATCCGCTCAACGGTGTGGAGCAGGTGCTTGCGGCGCAGACCGATACGTCCATCTCGTCGTTGCTCGAGCGCGGAGTGCCGGACGGCGCACAAATCACTATCGGCGGCATCATCTCCTCGGTCACCCGGCGAGTGAACAAGAAGGGTGAGCCGTACGCCGTCGTGCAGCTGGAGGACATGGTCGGTGGCGTCGAGGTGTACTTCTTCCCGCGCGCGTTCCAGGTGTACGGCATGGACATCACCGCCGATGCCGTCGTACTGGTGAAAGCGCGCGTGTCCTATCGCGAGGACTCGATGATGATCAGCGCCAATGACCTTGCGGTGCCTGATCTTTCGCAGGTCGGTGTGGCGCGTCCGCTGGCGCTGACGATGCCGACTCGACTGTGCACGGTCGACCGGGTGGCGGCACTCAAACAGGTGCTGAGCCGGCATCCGGGTACTTCCGACGTGCATGTGCGATTGACCAGTGGTGAGAAATCGACGACGTTGAAGCTTGATGATCGGCTACGGGTGAATCCCACGTCGGCGTTGATGGGCGACCTAAAGGAGTTGCTGGGGCCCGCCTGCGTGGCCGGGTAGTCGCGACGGGTGTCAGCGGCGGCCGAGGACCGCTCGGGCGCCCCACCAGCTGCTCACCGCGACCACGGCTACGAGCCAGGTCGTCAGTTCCGCATTCATCGTCGCGGCGCCGACCATGATGGCAGTCAGCAGACTCGCGGCGACCGCGATCAGCTTGTAGACCGGCCATTGGGCGCCGGCGACCGTGACGGACGGGCCCGCCCCGAAACGCATCGACATCGGACGGCGGCGGTACTGCAGCGTGGTCATCGCGCTCCTCGGCTGGTGTCGGTGGTCGGAATCTCGGGCGGAACAACTGGTGTCGCCGTACCGTTGGATCGTGCGGTAGCGGGTCCGGCTCGCCCCAGAAGTTCGGGTAACCGAAATTCTAATGGCCGTATAGGCGAATATCAAGAATCGGTGAACCTCGGGTGTCGGCCCGGGGGTCGGAACAGGAGAAACGACATGCCTCTGCAGGGTGAATACGCGCCGAGCACCAGCGACTGGGCCCGCGAACAGGCCGACAAGATCGCTGAGAGCGGCGGCAAGGAAGGCACGTCGATGCGCGGCATGCCGGTAGTCCTGCTGACCACCGTCGGTGCCAAGACCGGCAAGCTGCGCAAGACGCCGTTGATGCGGGTGGAGCACGAGGGCACCTACGCCGTCGTGGCGTCATTGGGCGGAGCCCCGAAGAACCCGGTCTGGTACTACAACGTCGTCGCCAACCCCGACGTCGAACTGCAGGACGGCACCCAGAGTTTCGATCTGCGGGCGCGCGAGGTCTTCGGTGACGAGAAGGCGGTCTGGTGGGAACGTGCGGTCGCCGCCTATCCCGACTACGCCGACTACCAGACGAAGACCGACCGGCAGATCCCGGTCTTTGTCCTGGAGGCTGCGAAGTAGCAGGTCGCCGCCCGAGTCAGGGCGCCCGGGTGAGAACATGACGTGGTGACTGATGCCGCGACTCTGAGCCCTGCCGCCATCGACGATGCCGCGCAACGCATTGCGCCGGTCGTGCAGGCGTCGCCGCTGCAGATTTCGCAGCGACTCTCGGATCGCTTCGGCGGGCGCGTGTACCTCAAGCGCGAGGATCAGCAGGGGGTGCGGTCGTACAAGATCCGCGGCGCCTACAACGTCATGGCTCAGCTGTCGTCCGAGGATCTGGCCAGGGGAGTGGTCGCGGCCAGCGCCGGCAACCACGCCCAGGGTGTCGCCTATGCCGCGCGGGCGATGGGAGTGTCGGCGCGGATCTATGTGCCGACGAACACGCCCAAGCAGAAATGCGATCGGATCCGTTGGCACGGCGGCGAATTCGTCGAACTGATTGCGATCGGCGAGACCTATGACGCGGCGGCGGCCGCGGCTCAGGAAGACGTCGAGCGCACGGGTGCCAGCTGGATTCACGCGTTCAACGATCCGCGCACCGCTGCCGGGCAGGGCACGATCGCCCGCGAGATCCTGTCGCAGCTGCCGAGTCCGCCCGACCTGATCGTCGTGCCGGTCGGCGGCGGCGGATGTATCGCCGGCATCGCCACCTATCTGTCGGAGCACAGTCCGTCGACCCGGCTGGTCGGTGTCGAACCAACCGGAGCGGTGTCGATGTCTGCGGCACTCGTCGAGGGCGGTCCGGTCACGCTCGGCGAGATCGATTCGTTCGTCGACGGCGCTGCCGTTCGCCGGATCGGGGATCTCGGCTATGGCGTCTTGGCGGCTCGCCGGGCGAGCGTCGTGGCCCATCCCAACCTGCCCGCCGGGTCGACGGTGCGACCCGGTGAGCCGCTGCAGCCGGGGCAAACCCAGGTGCTGCATGCCGACGAAGGCGCGATCTGTTCGGCCATGCTCGATCTCTATCAAGACGATGGGATCGTCGCCGAACCCGCCGGAACGCTGGCCATCACGGCACTTGAGCACATCCATATCGACCCCGACTGGACGGTGGTGTGTCTCCTGTCCGGCGGCAACAACGATGTGTCGCGCTACGGCGAGATCATCGAGCGCTCACTGGTGCACCGCGGACTCAAGCACTACTTCCTGGTGAACTTCCCGCAGGAACCGGGCGCCCTGCGTCGATTCCTCGACGATGTCCTGGGCCCGGATGACGACATCACCTTGTTCGAGTACGTCAAGCGAAACAATCGGGAGACCGGCGCCGCGCTGGTCGGCATCGAGCTGGGTACTCCGGCCGGTTTGAGTCCGCTGCTCGCGCGGATGGATGCCTCGAGACTCAGTTGTGACCGGCTGGAGCCCGGTTCGGCCGCCTATCGTTACCTGACGTAGCCCGTCGTTCAGCCTGCTCTCAGGAAGTCACAGGGCCCGTTGAAGCGGTCATTTCCGGTTTACAAACCGCCCCTGAGCAAGCGTTCGGTTGTTTGCTGGCTGGATATCGCCGCAGGTCACACGCGGTGCCGCCCTGCTTTGTGACATGTCCTACTTCTGTGCAAGGATGATCGCGACCATCACAGTCAACGTTGTGACGTAACGAGTGATCCTTCGTATGTTGCATTTCTTGAGATCCGGCTCAGAAGGCCACTATGCGTATGACAAGATGTGCTAGCTCGTTCGCCAGATGCCCAGATCGCGGGGTATGTGGGTTCGGGCAGCCAGCCCCCGCTCGGAACGAAGGCATGGTGTGACAGCAGCGACAGCCGCGCCGGACGCGGACGCCAACGACGTCCCGCAGAAGAAGCGCAAATCAGGTGCCGCGAAGTGGTTCGATGAACACGTCGTGGCCGCATTCGACACGCTTGGACGTCAGCTCCTGATGTTCGTCGAAGTGGTCAAATCGGTGTGTACCGACATCTGGAAGCGTCAGTTTCCCTTTGGTGAATTCATCAAGCAGTGCGCCTTCATGTCGACGACCGCCGTCATCCCGACGCTGTTGGTCGCAATCCCGATCGGCGCCCTGGTTTCGATCCAGGTGGCGAACATCGCCGGACAGATCGGTGCGGGATCGTTCTCGGGCGCGGCGACCGGCCTCGGCATCATCCGGCAGGGCGCCCCGCTGGTCGCGTCGCTGCTGCTGGCCGGCGCCGTCGGTTCGGCCATCGCGGCCGATCTGGGCTCACGCACCATCCGTGATGAGATCGATGCCATGAAAGTGATGGGGGTCAATCCCATCCAGCGGCTGATCTCGCCCCGTTTCCTGGCGACGATCGTCGTGGGCTTCCTGCTCACCGGCTTCGTGTGTTTCGTCGGCTTCCTCACCGGCTACATCTTCAATGTGTACTTCCAGGGCGGCACGCCCGGCACGTTCACCAGTACCTTCGCGTCCTTCGCGCAGCCGGCCGACCTAGTCGTCGCGCTGATCAAGGCCATCGTGATGTCGGCGATCGTGGCGGTGGTCGCGTCCGATCGCGGCCTGACCACCCGCGGCGGCTCGGCGGGCGTCGCCAACTCGGTGAACTCGGCCGTGGTCAACTCGGTGGTCCTGCTGTTCGCCGTCAACGTCCTCATCACGCAGATCTACACGCTGCTGATTCCCAGCAAGGTGGCATGACATGGTCGCATCGAGGTATACGCCCCCAGCGCTGCGGCCGTTAAAGGCTGTCAAGGTCGTCTACGAGGGCCCCCGCGGCATCCTCGTCAACATGGGCCACCAGGCCACCTTCTTGATTCGATCGCTCGTCGCGGTGCCGCTGTCCTTCAAGCATTACAGCAAGGAGATCTGGCGACTGCTGTCGGATGTCACCTGGGGCAACGGCGCCATCCTGGTCGGCGGCGGCACTATCGGCGTCATCATCCTGATGGGCATGATGGGCGGCGCGACCGTCGGCATCGAGGCCTACTCGTCCCTGAACATCCTCGGCATGGGCCAGTTCACGGGCGGCTTGTCGGCGTTCGGAACCACTCGAGAATTCGCCCCGCTACTCGCGGCGGTGGCCTTCGCGTCGCAATCCGGCTGCCGTTTCACCGCGCAGCTGGGCGCCATGCGCATCAACGAGGAGATCGACGCGCTCGAGGCGCTAGGCATCCGGCCGATGCCGTACCTGGTCACCACCCGCATGATCGCCGCGATCATCGCGATCGTGCCCCTGTACGCGGTGTCGCTGGCTGCGTTCTACCTGACCACAGAGTTCATGTACATGGTCTCCAGCGGCCAGGGCGCCGGCACATATATGCACTACTTCTACACATTCATCCTCGGTCGAGACATGATCTTCTCGTTCATCAAGGTGATCGTGTACGCGCTGCTGGCGACCTTCATCCAGTGCTACTACGGATTCTTCGCCTCGGGCGGTCCGGAAGGGGTGGGTGTCGCCGCCGGTCACGCGATTCGAGCAGCGATCGTGGTGATCGTGTTCGCCAACTTCATTCTTACGTTCGCGTTCTGGGGAACGACCGCGGGAATCAGGATTACGGGCTGAGACATGACGAGAGTTGATACCGGCGGCCGTGATCCGTCAGTCACCCAGTACGTCGTCCGTGGCGTCGCATTTCTCGTGCTGCTCGTACTGCTCATTTCGGTGCTGTTCATGCGCGCAACCGGCACGTTCGACACATTCGTGAAGGTCAAGGCCAACATGTCGGACGTCGGCGACGGCCTGCTGGCCAACGCGGACGTCCGATACAACGGCATGATCGTGGGCGCGGTCAAGAAGGTCGCGGAGAACCCGAATTCGACGGGGCACTCGTCCAAGACCGTGACGCTGTACCTGACTCCCGACCAGGCCAAGGGCATCCCGGAGAACATCACCGCCCGTACCGTGCCCACCAACTTGTTCGGCGTGAACTCGGTCGAGCTGGTGCCGCCCGCAGACGGTGAGACACCGACGGGTCACCTGTCGAATAGCTCGGCGACCATCCCCGAGGACACGTCCGAGGCCACACTCACGCTGCAGGACGCCATGAACCAGCTGCGTGATCTGTTCCAGGAAGTCCCGCCGGAGGACGCAGGCAAGGTTTTCACGGCTCTGGGCGACGCAGTGTCGGGCGGCGGTGCCGCATTCGGTTCGTTCGTGCCGGCGCTGGCGAAGTACATGTCGACGATCAACGACATGTTCCCGGCCGGTGCGCCTCCAGGGTTCGCCAACTTCAACAACACGCTGACCGGCATCGAACAGTCGACGCCACGGCTGCTGAATGCGCTGGGTGCGAGCATCAAGCCGTCGCTGACGATCTTGGAGAACCAGCGCAATCTCGTTGCTTTCATCAACGCAGGCCAGTCTCTGACCGACCAGACGCAGGCGTTCTTCGCTCAGAACGGAGATGGCGGCAAACGCATCGTCGCTGACGGCTCGCGGATGCTGGGCGCGATGACGCTGCAGCCCAACGGTCTGACGGATTTCCTGACGGCGACCAATCGTTCGCTGGCGAAGATCCTGACGATCTTCTCCGGCACCAACGGTCACATCCGACTGAATCTGGGTGTCTCGTTCAGCCCGCTGAACCAGTACACGCGGGTCAACTGCCCGGTCTACAACGGCGGCCCGTACGGAATCATGCGGGGCCCGGGCTGCACCGGGCCCGGCACCGGTACCGGACCCACCAGCTCGGGACCGATCAACGTGTCGCCCGTATCGGCCGTCGTGCCCGCGCCGGGTGCGGTGACCACCGGAACCGACAACGCCGCGCTGCAGTCGGCCATGGGCCGGCAGCCGTCGGCCACCGACACCCTGGGCCTCGGCCCGGTCGTTTCGGCTGCCCGTTCTGACGCCTCCGGAGGTGGCGCCAAGTGAACAACACAAAAACCACCATCGGGTTCTCACTGTTCGCAGTGATCACCTTGTTGCTGACCTGGATCATCTGGTCGACGCTCGAGCGTCCGGTCAGTGGCGATACGCGCAGCTACAGCGTCGTGTTCCAGGATGCGTCCGGCTTGATGAGCGCCGATGACGTCCGTATCGCCGGTGTGCGTGTCGGTCGTGTCAAGTCGGTCTCGCTCGACGGCAACGATGCGAAGGTCACCTTCGAGGTCCAGAAGAACCAGTCGGTGTACTCCAATACGCAGGCGGCGATCAAGTACCAGAACCTCATCGGTCAGCGGTACCTGCGTCTGACCCTCGCGTGCCCCGGGTCCAACCCGGACAACACCGCTCAGGGCAAGCAGGTGCAATGTGCGCCGGGCGAGACGCTGAAGTCGGGCGCCCGGCTCGACTCGAACCTGGTCGAGAATTCGTTCGACATCTCGGGATTGCTCGTGCAGTTCCAGCCAGTGTTCGACACCCTGACGCCGGATGAGGTCAACAAGCTGACCGGCAGCATCGTGCAGACGTTCGACAGCGACGGAGTCGATCTGTCGTACCTGCTGCAATCCGCAGGACAGGTCGCGTCCAACCTGGGCAACCACGATCAACTGGTCGGCGCGATCATCAACAACCTCTCGCAGGTGACCGGTTCGCTGGTCAAGCAGAACGATCAGCTCAAGTCCGTGCTCACCGGTGCGGCGGGCGTGATTAACGTGCTCAACACCAACTCGGCGACGTTCGGCAAGGCAGTGGTCGACATCGGCAACACGGCTTCCGGGCTGGCCAACCTGCTGAGCCAGACACGGCCCAATCTCGTGTCAGCGGTCAACAACCTCCGTTCCGGAACCAATACGTTGATCGGCTCGGCGCCGAAGATCACGAGCCTCGGCAGGAACACGCCGTCGCTGCTGGGCTACTTGGCCCGGACGATGGGCGATGGTGCCTGGCTCAGCCTGTACACCTGCGATCTGGACATCTCGATCGGCAACGTACTGTTCCCGCCGGGGCTGATCAACCAAATCGGTGGCAAGGCGCACTCGGCGGTGTGCCGATGAGCCGGCAACGCGCATACGGAGGAGTCTCGGTGCCGACAACCCCGTCGCGACGGCCACGGTCGCATCGACGCAGCCGGATCGCCGCGCTGACCGCAATCATGGTGACCGCCGGGCTCGGCGTGGCCGGCTGCAGCTACCTGCCGGCCAGCTGGTCCAGCTCGCTCGGCCAGTCGCGAGAAGTCACGGGCTACTTCGACAACTCGGCGGGTCTGTTCCAGAACAACAACGTCGACGTCCTCGGGATGGAGGTCGGCCGCGTCATCTCGATGGAGCCGGCCGGCGACAAGACCAAGGTGAAGTTCACGGTCAAGAACGACGTGAAGGTCCCGTCGAATGCGGAGGCGGTGATCGTCAACGCGTCGATCATCACCGACCGCCACATCGAGCTGACCTGGGATCGCAACAACGCCAGCCCGATCGAGCTGAAAGACGGCGGTGTCATTCGGGACACCCGGGTGCCGGTGGAGATCGGCCAGATCTTCGACTCGGTCAACAATCTGGTCCAGCAGCTGAACAAGGGCCCGAACGGCGACTTCCCGTACGCGATCGTCAAAGGCAACGGCGAGCAGATCAACGCCACGATCAACGAGCTGGCGCAGGCCGCCCAGAACGGTGCGCAGAACAGTGGCGCGATCGTCGACGTGATCAAGAAGCTGTCGGATCTGACCGGCAAGCTCGTCGCGAATTACCCGAAGATGCAACAGTTCTCGGCGAACATCGCCGATATCTCGAACATGCTGGGCAACCAGTCGCAGGGCCTGGTGGCGACGATGGTCAATCTCAACGACACATTGAAGAACACCACCGACTTCCTTGCCGGCAACAGCAACAATGTGGTCGGGATGAGCAGCCAGCTGGCAGGGTTGACGGCCAACCTGCGCGACTACTCCCGAGAGCTGGTCGAGACGATCGACGTCGCACCGTTGATGTTCCAGAACCTGGCGAACTCGGTCTCGCCGCAGCAGCGGGCCTGGCGTGCGCATCTGCTGACCGACAAGACGCTGCTCGACGGCGAGGCGCTGTCGAAGCTGTGTGAGGTACTGGATCTGCACGCCGACGGCTGCCGCACTGGCAAGCTCACCGGTTTCGGACCCGACCTGGGAGTCTTCTCCGGTCTGATCGGACTGACGAAATGAATCTTCGACGACTGGCCCCCTGGAAGCACTCGTCACCGGGCGGTGACGCGGTGACATCGGCACGGGCGACGACCCGCCGCAAGGCCGCGGTGATCGCCGGTCTCGCGATCGGCACGGTCGCGGTCGTGGCGGGTTGCAGCTCGGCACCGACACTGACGATCGAGCAGATTCCGCTGCCCGCGCCGGGCGGTCTGACGGGCGGTCCGACGATCAATGCCGTGTTCAGCAACGCGCTGAACTTGCCGACCAAGGCAAAGGTCAAGATGGGCGGCGATGACGTCGGCCAGGTCGACAAGATCAGCACCACCGCCTATCAGGCGCACGTCAAGATGACGCTGAAGAAGGGCACCGACGTTCCGCTGGGCAGCACCGCACAGCTGCGGCAGGCGACGCCGCTCGGTGACGTGTTCGTTGCGCTCATTCCGAGCGACAACACCAGCGGCGACATGAAGTCGGGGGACACCATCCCGCTCGAGCAGACGTCGGCCGGTGCGTCGGTGGAGGATCTGCTGGTGTCGGCGTCGGCATTCGTCGACGGCGGCATCCTCAACGGCGCCACCAACGTGGTGCACGAGTTCAGCGCCGCGGTCGGAGACCATCCGGAGGATGTCGCGACCGTGATCCGCGGCTTCACCACCGCAGTCAGCAAGCTGAACCAGAACACCGATGAGATCAACAACGCGCTGGGCAATATCGAGTCGCTTACCGGCGATCTGGCGCGCGGACGCGATCAGCTGTCCGGCTCGGTCGCGACTCTCGGGCCGGTGCTGGCATTGGTCAACGGACAGGTCAACAACATCCTGAGCCTGGTCAACAAGACCGGCCCGGTGACCGCGGCGATGAACGACTTCCTCGGTTCCGAGACCGGCAACGCGATCAGCATGGTCGCCAGCCTCAAGTCGGTGGCCTCGGATCTGAATTCCGCGGCCGGATTGTTCGGCCCGATCTCCGACCAGGTCGCGGCCACGCTGCCGAAGTTCTCGAGGTCGGTACGGGGCAGCTCGGCAGCGGTGTCGGCGAAGCTCTACTGGATCACGCCGGGCTACGGATTCGACTCGGGTAGCCGCCTGCCGGAGATCGACGACATCGGCCAGGGCGTCAACAGTCTTCATCAGACGCTTGTCCGCCTGTTGGCACGTTTGACCGGAACCCAGGGGTGCTGCGGATGAAGTCTGTCAAGGGATGGCTCGGCAAGCACAAGGTGGCGATAGCCAACTTGTCGCTGATCCTGGTGCTGTTGCTCGGTGGCAGCTACCTGCTGTTCGGCACGCTGCGGATAGATCCGTTCGAAGGCTCGTACAAGCTGACACTCGACATTCCGGGTGATATCACCAAGGGCGGCGGCTCGGGCGGTCTGCAGACGACGTCGGATGTCGCGGTGCGCGGTGTACGGATCGGCAAGGTCGATTCGCTGCAGGTACAGCCGCGGTCGGTCAAGGCTGTCCTGAAGATTCAGGACAGCTACAAGATCAACAAAGACTCCGCCGTCAAGATTCTGTCGCTGTCGGGTGCGGGCGAGCAGTACGTCGAGTTCGAGCCGCCGCGGTCGGGCGGTCCGTACTGGAAGAACGGTGACGTCATTCAGCAGTCGTCGACGGTGAACATCCACTCGTCGGTGCCGTTCTCCGGACTGCTGCGCAATTCGATCGACGTCGTGAAGTCGCTCGATCTGGCGAAGCTCCGCCAGACGATTGTCGAGTTGAACACCGCGCTTAACGGCGATCCGGGATCGCAACAGGTCGGCGGAAACGCGATGCGCACGCTGCTCATCAGTTCCGGATTCCTGTTCGCGAATCTGAACTCGGCACTGCCGCAGACACAGGCGCTGATCGAGAACACCGGCACGATCATGAAGACGACCAGCGATATCCAGCCGGACCTGTCGAGGACGGTCAATGGCGTCAGCAAGCTGATGGCATCGCTGAACGCGTCCGACTCCGAACTGCGCACGCTGCTCGGGCAGGGCCCGGGCCAGCTGACATCGTTGACCGGCTCGATCAATCAGATTCGCGATCCGCTGACCGACGTGCTCAAGCAGTTCTTGGATATCGCTCACCAGGGCGCGATCCGGGCGCCGGCGTTGGCGAACCTTTTCCCGAGCGCCGCCGACGGCCTCAACGCGGCATCGGAAATGTTCCACGACAACGGCTGGTGGGCGATGGCGTCGATCTACCCGCGGCCCTACTGCGAGTACCCGGTGACGCCGGCGCCGCCGACGGAAATCCTTCAGCTGTCATTGCCGACGAATCTGTACTGTGTGACGCAGGATCCGACGCAGCAGATCCGTGGTGCGGACAAGGCGCCGCGCCCGGCCGGTGACGACACGGCCGGTCCGGCACCGAATTATGACCCGAAAGCACGCTGGACGCCGGTCAACTGACCGGCTCGCGAACCTCGACCCGGTGTCGGGGTTCGCGTCGTGCATTCACGTACTGGCGAGCCCGCGGGCCGCTGACTGAAATCAATCGAGGAAACACGGCTGATGCCCAACGATGACGAGAACACCACCGCCGACGAGCAGGACAGCTCGAAATCCGCCGACGACGCGGGCGAGGCGAAAGAGGCGGCCGCACCGGCCCGGCCGACCGGCAAGCGCAAGAAGTCGAGCGGCGACGGGTTCGACTCGGTGCCGGAGGATTTCGAGCCGGAGACGGACGAATCCCGGGTTCCCGGCAAGATCGCGAAGCCGGGCAAGGTGTCCGGGCTGACCGAGAAGGCCTCGCAGGGCAAGCAGGTCTCGTTCACGCTCACGCCGAACCTGATCCTCAAATCGGTGGCCGCACTGCTGGCGATCGCGATCGTGGTCCTGCTGGCGATCGGCACTTACGGGTGGTTCGACGAGCGCGCCAAGCGCAACGCCGGCCACGCTGCCGTGGATTCCGCGAAGTCTTTCGTCGTTCAACTCACGAATTTCGGCGATATCAACGACTACAGCAACCGGATGAGTCCGCTGGTCACCGGGCAGCACCTCAAAGATGTGTTTTCGGCGAAGAACTCGCAGGACACCGCCAAGCAACTGGGCCAGATGGGCGTCAACGCGTCGACGACGATCTACACCGCGGGAGTCGTCTCGGCTGGTGAGAAGCGGTCGGTGGTCCTGGTGGTCAGTGACACCACCGGAACGAGCGCCACAGCGGCGCAGCGCACCACCGAGCGCATGATCATGCAGTTGACCATGGAGAAGCATGGCGACAAATGGCTGGTTTCCGCCATCGACCCGGTCGGCCAGACGATCGGCGGCGGCGACACCGGCGCCGGCACTCCGGATCCCGGTGCGGCGACGCCCGGCGACGGTACCCAGCCGGGTGCGCCCGCAGATCCGAATGCACCGCAGACCCCGGCGCCCGCGCCGACGAACTGACGACCCTGGTGTCTCGCGGCCGAATGTGATCTATTCGGCCGCGAGTTCGACCAGCTGTGAGGTTCACAGGTTGGTGCGGTAGCGTGCCGGAAGATTTGCCGCGCTCAGGACATTCGCGGCATGCGTAGTGAGTCAGTTGATGGAGGATCGATGGTGAGTAGCCAGGAGGCCCCCAGCGATTCGGTCGGGAGTCGAGTCGAGGGTCAGGCTGCTGAAGTCCCGCCAAAAGCCAAGCGGGATAAGCATCTTCATCAGATCGATCTATTTCGGCTGATCACTTTTGGTGGCGTGATTCTCGATCACGTCATTCTCGGCGTTACCTCGCCGCTGAACGTCGCCGCGAATGGCGTCGGGCTGCTGCTGCGCTACACGCGCTACGGCTTCTTCGCGCTGACCGGCTTCGTGCTGACCTATCAGTACCGCAATCGCAAACTCGACGTTCTCGACTTCTGGCGTCGCCGGTACAAGTTGATCGGCATCCCGTTCGTCGTGTGGAGCCTGGTCTATTGGGTGTACCTGCGTTACCGCGCCGGCGGCCTGCATGCGCTGCGGGAGATCTTCAGCAGCACCGAGAGCGTCAAGACGGCGATCAAGAGCATCGCCTACGACCTCATCACCGGCGGCGCGGAGTACCACCTGTACTTCCTGTCGGTCAGCATGCAGATCTATTTCGTGTTCCCGGCCCTACTGTGGGTTCTCAAGCGCACCAACGGATATCACCGGTATCTGCTGCTGGTCAGCGGCGCGTTCCAGGCCTGGATCATGTACGCGATGGTGCGGCCCCCGCTTGATTTCTTCAGCTCGGGCGCTCCGCTGACCCTGTGGCGGCATCTGGAGATCACGCTCCTGCCGTACCAGTTCTTCGTATTGGCGGGCTGTGTCGCGGCGTACCACTACGAGGCGTTCCAGGCATTCATCCTGCGCTGGCGGGTGGTGCTGTTCCAGATTTGTGCGGTCGTCATCGCCGCCACGCTGGTCTACTACGTCTACGACGTCATCCACTCGCGGACGACCGATGTCGACGGCAACGGCGACAAGGGCAGCATCGCCGACCAGATCTGGGCGATCTCACGCGCGGCGAATGTCTTTATGCTGCACAACGTCTGGGCGATGATCGCGATCATCGTGGCGCTGTACTGCGTCGGCACCTACTGGTTGCAGCGGCGCACCCCCGGATCGATTCCGGCGCGGGTCCTGCGGACCGCCTCGGACCGCTCGTTCGGCATCTATCTCGGCCACGCGCTGATGCTCGACGCGCTGTACCCGAAGATCCGAATCCCCGGCATGAATCCGGTGCTGCTGGTCGTGATCACGTACGTCATCACGGTCGCCCTGACCATCTACCTTGTCGAGGTACTGCGCCGCAGCCCGATCAGTCTGTGGACCACTGGCCGCAAGCGCATCGACCCGGCCGAGCAGAACGGCATGCGGTCGCTGATCGTCGGTGTCGTCGGTGTGGCGTTCGGTGTTGTGCTGCGCGCCGGCTTCGACCTCTTCGTCGGCAATCTGATCGTGGCAATCGCCCTGCTACTGATCGTCTCGGCTCTCGCGGTGCTGTGGGAACAGCGCCGCCGCGCGGCCCAGCCGCAACAGATACCGGCCTGACGTCGCCGAACAGGTCCAGATTGTGGTCCGCGGTTCCGGAAACCACGAGAGTGTCAGGCAATTGTCGCGGAAGCCCGAGAGCGTCGGCGAGTGCCAAATTTCGTTCTACGCGTCGCGTTCGGCGAGGTATTGGTCGATCACTTCGTTTGGGATCCGCCCGCGCGGGGGCAGTTCGATGCCCCGATCCATTGCCCACGCACGAATCTGCATCGCGCGGTACGTGTTGCCCCTGCCGGAGCCATTCGGCTCGAGAATCTTCCTCTTCTTGCGGCCGCTGACGTAGGTGGCATGCTCCACCCATGTCTGCATGTCGCGGCGAAGCTGGGCGGCGTTGGTCTTGGACAGGTCGATCTCGTAGTTGACGCCATCGATCGCGAACTCGACCGTCTCGTCGGCAGCCATGGACGGATCCGAGTCATCGACAAATTCGATGCTGATTCTCTTTGCCATCGGTGACGCTCCTGTCCTCGGCCGGCAACGGCACATGGTCGCCGAGTGTCGGTCTGCGGGCAGCCCGCGCTCGTCGGTGAACGGGGCATAACGCGGAATTCACTATAGTGCGCAAGAGTTAAACATAGACAACAAGCGGTCGCAACACGACAACATCATGCAGGTATTTATCGGGTCACGTCGTGGGCGCCCGCGGTTCTCCTCGGCCAGGTGCGGTCGAAATCCTCACGATTCGGCGACCAAGGACAGGAGCAGGAAGCCCTGAGCCAGCGCGATGTGCCGCGGGTGATCAGCCCAGGGTGGCGAGCACCATGTTCGCCATCGCGCGCTTGCCCTGCGCGTTCGGATGGAACGGGACCGGCGCTTCGAAACCGTTGATCCACGGCTGCGGCGAGCAGACGGTGTGCGCCATCGCGTCCGGTGCGGCGACCAGCGTGACTCCGGTCAGCTGGGCGGCCGCGACGGTGGCCTGGGAGAGGCTGTTCCAGATGCGTGCGGTTTCGGCGATCTGGTCGGGATCCAGAGGCAGCACGGGGCAGGTCGGGGCGGCCGGGTCGATCGCCGGCGGGTACTCGACGAGCAGGATGCGGGCGTGCGGCGCGCGGGCGCGCACGGCCTGGATCACCGCGACCAAATCCGACCCCAGTCGGGTGTACTGCTCGATACCGGGTTCGGGCACCTGATGTTTGTTCGGGCCGCAGTTGCGGCCACCCAGGCGTGCCTGTTCGGGTGTCGCATGCAGGCAGCTCATGCTGATGAGTCGGCCGATGTAGTCGATGTCGTTGCCACCGGTGGTGATCGTGACCAGCGCGGTGTCGGGGGTGACCGCATTGATCTGCGCGGGGTGCTTTCCGCTCCGGAGGATGTCGGTGGTGACGGAGCCACCGCAGGTGACGTCCACGAGACGGTAGCCGCGTGCGGCCGCCACCTGATGCGGGTAGTTGTTGGCGCTGCGGCCGCAGTGGCTGCTGTTGAAGGTGTATTCACCGCCGGGGCCGGATGCGTAGGAACTGCCGAGTGCGACGTAGGTCCGCGACGGCTGGGATGCGGCCTGGGCTGCTGGGCGTACGACGCTGTCCGGTCCGCTGCCGTGATCGGGCAGCAGGACCACGACGGCGGCCACCAGTGCGCCGATGACGGTGGCGCACAATCCCAGGATCAATCCCTGGTGCCGGCCATCCAGACTTCCGAACTTCACAATCGCCCCCCGCAGTGCATCACGAAGGCGTGCGCCGACGCCTTGATCACCTGCTGTTGATTCACCCATCCCGGCTGGCCAATTTACTAGGCCGCGGACAGCGACCTGTCAGTGGCGCGCGATTATTTGCGTCACATACCCGGGAAGTACGGTGAACCCATGCCGTTCCAGCTCGACGCGATGCGCGTGCGGGACATCGATTCCCGGCACATCTGGCACCCGTACTCCGATGTCTCCGGGTCATCGTCGACGATCCCAGTCGTCCGGTCGGCCGAGGGGGTCCGTCTGCGACTGGATCTCGCCGGCGGCCCGGCCGGCGAATCAGTCGAGGTCATCGACGGGATGAGCTCCTGGTGGGCGGCGATTCACGGCTATCGCAACCCGGTGCTCGATCGCGCGCTCACCGACCAAGCGGGGCGAATGTCGCACGTCATGTTCGGCGGTCTGACGCACGAACCGGCGGCACGACTGGCCGAGCTGCTCGTGCAGATCACGCCGGAGCCCTTGCAGACGGTGTTCTTCAGCGACTCCGGTTCGGTGTCGGTGGAAGTGGCGGTCAAGATGGCGCTGCAGTACTGGCGCAGTCGCGGCAAGCCGGCCAAGCATCGGCTGCTGACGTGGCGCGGCGGCTACCACGGCGACACGTTCACGCCGATGAGCGTCTGCGATCCGGACGGCGGAATGCATTCGGAGTGGACCGACGTCCTGGCGCGGCAGATCTTTGCGGAGGAACCGCCGGTCGACTACGAGGCCGGCTTCGTCGAGCGATTCGAGGCGCTGGTCGCCGAGCACGCCGACGAGGTGGCGGCGGTGATCGTCGAACCGATCGTGCAGGGCGCGGGCGGGATGCGATTCCATGATCCGCGGATCGTGGCGGAGCTGCGCGGTATCTGCGATCGGCATGGCGTGCTGCTGATCTTCGACGAGATCGCGACCGGATTCGGCCGTACGGGAACGCTGTTCGCCGCCGATGCGGCCGGCGTATCGCCGGACATCATGTGCGTCGGCAAGGCCTTGACCGGTGGCTACCTGAGCATGGCGGCGACGCTGTGCACGACGGACGTGGCGCAGACCATCGCCGACGGCCCGATCGGCGTGCTCGCTCACGGTCCGACGTTCATGGCCAATCCGTTGGCGTGTGCGATCGCGATCGCATCGACCGAGCTGCTATTGGAATCGCCATGGCAGCAACGTGTTTTGCGCATCGAAGGGGAGTTGCGGGCCGGGCTGGCAGCCGCGGCGGGCGTCACCGGCGTCGCCGATGTGCGCGTGCGCGGTGCGATCGGGGTCGTGCAACTCGATCACCCGGTCGATGTCGCGGCCGCCACGGACGCGGCGCTGGCCTCAGGCGTGTGGCTCCGGCCATTCCGCGATCTGATCTACACGATGCCGCCGTTCATCTGCGAGACGGACGACATCGCCGCCATCACGGCAGCGGTCGTGGCCGCAGCAAAGGTGGCCTGACCCGGCGCATGAGTGTACGGCCGGCGGGCTAGACCAGCTGGTCGGACAGCGATCGGATACCGGTGACGATCAGCCCCAGCCCGGCGTCGAACTCGGCGTCGAAGTCACGATCCGAGGGTTCGGTGACCTTCAGGCGTTCCATTTGTTCGCGAGTCTGTTGTTCGATGGTGAAGCCGATGACGAACTGGCTCAACGCAGTTCGCGCGGCCTCGGCGGTGTCGTCGGTCACGCCGCCGGCGCGGGCGGCGGTGACCAGATAGTCGCCGACCGACGACGTGATCAATCCGGAGGCATAGGCGGACGAGATCACCTCGGCGCTGTCCTTGTAGCGGCGCATGGCGGCACGCATGGCGACGGTCGTATCGCGCAGCTGGTCCGTCCATGGCGCACCGACCGCCGGCTCCGGGACGGCCGCCAGGACCTCGTCGGCGACGGCAGCGAGCAGCGTCTGCTTATTCGGGTAGTGCCAATACAGCGCGCTCGGCCGGATATCGAGGGCGGTGGCGAGACGGCGCATCGACAGGTCGGCCAGGCCGAACTCGTCGAGGATCGCGAGGGCGGCCTCCAGCACATCGCGCTGCGTATTTGCCATAGACCACACCCTACCGGGTAACCTGAACGGCGTTCAGGAGGTGATCATCGTGACGTCGACGACGGCGACCGGGGTGCAGCAGCGCGGTTTGGGCTGGCTGGCTGCCGATGCCGCCGACCGCTCAGCGGCCGGATTGCATCGTGAGCTGCGCGCACGCACCGCCGATGACCAGCTGCTGAATCTGGCCTCCAACGATTATCTCGGCCTATCGACCCACCCCGACGTGGTGGCGGCCGCTGGTGCCGCGGCATCGTCTTTCGGTGGTGGCGCCGGCGCCTCGCGGCTGGTGTCCGGGACGACCGCTCTGCACGCCGAGCTGGAAGCGGAGCTGGCCGACTTCTTCGGCACCGAGGCCGCCCTGGTGTTCTCCTCCGGTTACCTGGCGAATGTCGGTGTCATCGCGGCCCTCGCAGGCCGCGGCGACCTCATCGTCAGTGACGCCGGTTCGCATGCCTCGCTGATCGACGGTTGCCGGCTGTCCCGCGCGAATGTATTGGTGGTCGACCGCGGCGATGTCCAGGCGGTCCGCGATGCGTTGGCATCGCACCCGGCTCGCCGGGCCCTGGTGGTGACCGACTCGATCTACAGCGTCGATGGTGCGGTGGCTCCGATCGCCGAGCTGTACGGCGCGGCACAGGATTTCGGTGCGACACTGATCGTCGACGAGGCGCATGCGCTGGGCGTCCGCGGCCCGGGAGGTCGTGGCGTCGTCGCCGAACAGGGTTTGGCCGGCGCGCCGGATCTGGTGGTGACGACGGTGCTGTCGAAATCGATGGGTGCACAAGGGGGAGCGGCTCTGGGTCCGGCGCTGCTGCGCGATCACCTCATCGACCGCGCACGCACTTTCATCTTCGACACCGGCCTGGCGCCGGCATCGGTCGGCGCCGCCCGTGCGGCCCTGCGGATTCTGCGTGCCGAACCCGCACGGGTCGACCAGACCCGGAAGGCCGCCTGCTCTATCGCGCGCCTACTCGGGGCGCCCGAACCCGAAGCCGCGGTGGTGTCACTCATCGTCGGCGATCCGGACCGCGCGGTGCGCGCCGCGCAGCTGTGCCGGGAGCGGGGCGTACTCGTCGGTTGTTTCCGGCCGCCGTCGGTCCCTGTCGGCACGTCGCGGCTCCGTCTCACCGTGCGTGCGGACCTTACTGATGACGAAATCACCACGGCAGCAACTCATATCGCGGCGGCACTGCGGGAGGTCGGCGTCCGATGAGCACGATGATCATCACCGGCACCTCCACTGATGTCGGCAAGACGATCGTGACCGCGGCGCTCGCCGCGGCGATGCAGTCCACCGGAGCCAGGGTCGCGGTGTGCAAGCCCGCACAGACCGGGATGCTGCCCGGCGAGCCGGGCGATCTTGCCGTTGTCGAAACCCTGGTCGGTCCGATCACCACCGCCGAGTGCGTCCGTTACCGCGATCCGCTGGCGCCGGAGACGGCGGCGCGAAACCAAGGCGCCGAACCCGTACGTCTCTCGACGATCGTCGACACGGTCGCGCCGCTGCAAGTGGCCCATGATGTCACTCTGATCGAAGGCGCGGGCGGCATTCTGGTGCGCCTGGCTCCCGATCTCACGTTGCTGGACGTCGCGGCGGCGACCGGTGCACAGGCGCTGGTCGTGACCACGGCCGGGCTCGGTGCGCTCAACCACTGCGAACTCACGGTGGGCGCTCTGCGCGCCCGCGGAATCCGTCCGGCCGGTCTGGTGATCGGATCCTGGCCCGCAGAGCCGGATCTCGCGACCCGGCACAACCGCACCGATCTGCCGCGTCTGTCAGGGGTGCCGCTGGTCGGTGTCGTCCCGTCGGGCGCCGGCAGCTTGGATCCAGAGACCTTCCGCTCCGCTGCCTCCGGCTGGTTCGACGCGAACTGGCTCACCGACTGGACGGCGGCCGCCCGCGTCGCCGACCTGCACCACACGACTTCAAACACAGCCCATCAGGCACACTGAACCCGGAAGAACTGAGGAGAATCATGACCGAGGCCCACACCACCGGTGGCACCGCCACCATCGACGAGACCGACATCCTGGCGGTCGCCCGCGAGCAGGTGCTCGAGCGCGGCGTCGGCCTGACGCAGGAGCAGACCCTCGCGGTGCTGCAGCTGCCGGACGATCGTCTCGAAGAAGCGTTGCAGTTGGCGCACGAGGTCCGGATGCAGTGGTGCGGTCCCGAGGTCGAGGTCGAGGGCATCATCTCGCTGAAGACCGGCGGTTGCCCCGAGGACTGCCACTTCTGTTCGCAGTCAGGACTTTTCGAGTCGCCGGTGCGTAGCGCGTGGATCGACATCCCGTCGTTGGTCGAGGCCGCCAAGCAGACAGCGAAGACCGGAGCGACCGAGTTCTGCATCGTCGCCGCCGTCCGCGGGCCGGACAAGCGGCTGATGAGCCAGGTCGCCGCCGGTATCGAGGCCATCCGCAACGAGGTCGACATCCAGATCGCCTGCAGTCTGGGCATGCTCACCCAGGAGCAGGTCGACGAGCTCAAGGCGATGGGTGTGCACCGCTACAACCACAACCTCGAGACCGCGAAGTCGCATTTCCCGAATGTCGTCACCACACACAGCTACGAAGAGCGCTGGGGCACACTGAAGATGGTGCGCGAGGCCGGTATGGAGGTCTGCTGCGGCGGCATCCTCGGAATGGGTGAAAGCCTGGAGCAGCGCGCGGAATTCGCCGCGAACCTGGCCGAGCTCGAGCCGGACGAGGTCCCGCTGAACTTCCTCAATCCGCGTCCGGGAACGCCATTCGGCGATCTTGAGGTACTGGAGCCGGCCGAGGCTCTCAAGGCCGTGGCCGCATTCCGGTTGGCGTTGCCGCGCACCATCCTGCGCTTCGCCGGCGGTCGCGAGATCACGCTCGGCGATCTGGGTGCCAAGCAGGGCATTCTCGGTGGCATCAACGCCGTCATCGTCGGCAACTACCTGACCACGCTCGGCCGTCCGGCCGAGGCCGATCTGGATCTGTTGGTCGACCTGCAGATGCCGATCAAGGCGCTCAACGAAACCCTCTGAATGACCACCGGATTCATGGCCGACGTCATCGTTCCCGGCCCACTGGCCGAGCCGATGAAGTTCGGCGTGTACACGGGCATCGAGCTCGAGGTTCAGGATGCGGCCGCGGTCCCGCGGACCGCGCAGCTCGGCCTCGAACCGCCGCGGTATTGCGGACAGTGCGGCCGCCGGATGGTCGTGCAGGTGCGTCCCGACGGCTGGCGGGCGCGGTGCTCGCGACACGGTGAGGTCGACTCGACGGAGTTGCCGGACTACCGATGACCGTCACAGATCCGTCATTCGCAGCAGCCGGTGAACCCGCGGTGCACCAGGCTTCGCTGTGGATCGACCGGCGACGTCGGGCAGCCCTGCTCTGTGTGGTCGGCACCGGCGTTGCGGGCGCCGTCCTGGGCGTGATCTGGGGACTCGTCGTTCCGGGTGTACGTGGTTTCGTGATCAAGTCCGACGCCGCCGGCGACCTCACCTCCGAGGCGCCGCTGCGGTTCGACGCGCTGGCGATGTTCGCTGCGTTGTCGATCGTCTTGGGAGTCGTCGTCGCGCTGGGGATCTGGCAGGCCAGGTCGTTGCGCGGACTCACCGGCGTGATCACGACGGCGGTGATGGCACTGTTCGGTGCGGGCGTGGGCGCCGTCGTCGGTGAAGCGGTTGCGGGCGCCCGCTTTCCGGGTCGGGGGAGCACGGAACCCGGTCACTATTACTTGTCGGCGCCGTCGCTGTACATCGACCACGCCTACGCGCAGCTCGGCGTAAAGATCTCGATGGGCCTGGCGATTCTCGTGATCGCTCCGTTGGCCGCGCTGCTGACGCTGGTGATCGTCGCACTGGCACAACGTGATCCGGACTTTGGTGTCGGAGACGGCCATTCGGTCGCGGGCGCCGGCGACCCGTCAGGGGGGCGGCCGCAGGGTGGCGAACTCGTCGGTGACCCGCATCCGCGAGTCGGTGAAACGGTAGAGGGCGGGGGGCCGCCCCCCGCTGGGGCCGGGCCGGCCGAGGGTGCCGGTGGCGGTGACGACGCCGCGCCGGCTCAGAATTCGTAGAAGATTCGTCGCGTCCACGGGGTAATCCAGTGCGGCGCTGTAGATATCGCGCAGTTCCGACATCGGGAATTCCGGTGGCGCCAGCCCGAACGCGATGTTGGTGTACGACAGCTTCGCGGCCAGTCGCCGTCGGGCGTTCGCAACGATCGTCGCGTGGTCGAAGCTCATCGCGGGCAGATCGTTCACCGGATGCCAGGCGGTGTCGTCGGGCAGCTTTGCCTCGGCGTGCTCGGGGACCAGGCCCAGATAGGTGGTCGCAATGACCCGCGGTCCGGGCACTCGGCCGGGATCGCCGAATACCGATAGCTGCTCCAGATGGGCGACCTCGCGCAGGTCGACCTTCTCGGCGAGCTGCCGACGCATCGACGCGTCGAGGGCCTCGTCCGCCCCGATCATCCCGCCCGGAAGCGACCAGCGCCCCGCATCGGGGGCGTGGGCGCGTTGCCAGAGCAGGACCGACAGGCCGGCGGCCGCCGCGGGGCGTTCGGGCGATTCTGGCTGGTAACGGAACACCGCGGCGAGGACTTCATGCCCAGTGCTACCATTGATCACGTTTTCGATTGTAAGGCGAAAACCCGGCGGTCGCCAATGCGGCCGAAGTCTGAGAGGAGCGGCACGATGACGGTGACCGCGGACAACAGAGACCTGACGCCCTACGGCGGCGTCGTCGGTGATGCCGACTGGGCGGCCGAGGTGCGCCGCCTCGCCGATCAGCGCGGGGCCACCCTGCTCGCGCACAACTACCAGCTTCCGGAGATCCAGGACGTCGCCGATCATGTCGGTGACTCGTTGGCCCTCTCCCGGATCGCCGCCGCGGCCCCCGAGGACGAGATCGTCTTCTGCGGCGTGCACTTCATGGCCGAGACCGCGAAGATTCTCAGCCCGGACAAGACGGTGCTCATCCCGGATGAGCGGGCGGGCTGTTCGCTGGCCGATTCGATCACCGCCGACGAGCTGCGTGACTGGCGTGCCGACTTCCCGGATGCGGTCGTCGTCTCGTACGTCAACACCACCGCGGAGGTGAAGGCGCTCACCGATATCTGCTGCACTTCGTCCAACGCGGTCGACGTGGTGGCGTCGATCGATCCGGACAAGACGGTGCTATTCCTGCCCGACCAGTTCCTCGGCGCGCACGTCAAGCGGGTGACCGGGCGCGAGAATATTCAGATCTGGGCCGGCGAATGCCACGTCCACGCCGGTATCAACGGCGAGGAGCTGACCGAGCAGGCACGTACCCACCCGGATGCGGAGCTGTTCGTGCACCCCGAATGCGGTTGTGCCACATCCGCTCTGTACCTGGCCGGCGAGGGATCTTTCCCGGCCGATCGGGTGCACATCCTGTCTACCGGCGGCATGATCGACGCCGCCAAAGCGGCGAAGTCGAGGGAGGTGCTCGTCGCGACCGAGGTCGGCATGCTGCACCAATTGCGCAAGGCCGCACCGGGTATCGATTTTCAGGCGGTGAACGATCGCGCCTCCTGCCCGTACATGAAGATGATCACCCCAGCAGCCCTGCTGCGTTGTCTGCAGGAAGGCAAGGACGAGGTGACGCTCGATCGCGACATGGCCGATGCAGCGCGTCGGAGCGTGCAGCGGATGATCGAGATCGGCAACCCGGGCAGCGGAGAGTAGCAACCGGTGGCGACGCCCGCTGGCGGCCGGAGAGCCGCGCCGTCCATCGGTTGGGAGGCCGAGGCGGATCTGGTTGTCGTGGGGGGTGGCGTCGCGGGGCTCACGGCCGCGCGTACCGCTTCGGCACGAGGGCTACGGGTCGTCATCCTGAGCAAGGGCGGGCCCACCGACACAGCGACCCAATACGCGCAAGGCGGGGTGGCCGTTGTTGCGCCCGAAGGTGATTCGATCGAATCGCACGTCCGCGACACCGCCGAGGCGGGCGCCGGTCTATGCGATATCGCGGCGACCCGCTCGATCGTGACGGCCGGCCCCGAAGCGATTTCCGCGTTGACCGAGCTCGGTGCCGTCTTCGATACCGGCCGCGATGGCGATCTGGCTCGCACGCGCGAAGGCGGCCACAGCACTCGTCGAATCATTCACGCCGGTGGTGACGCCACCGGTGCCGAGGTCCAACGCGCCTTGAATTCGGCCGGGATGTCGGTGATCTTCGGGGCGGCTGTCCTGGATGTGGTCGTCGGCCGAGATGGGGTGCAGGGTGTCGTCGCGATGTCCGGCAACGGATTCGGCGTCATCCATGCTCCGGCCGTGGTGTTGGCCACTGGGGGTCTCGGGCAGCTGTACGCGTGCAGCACCAATCCGGCCGGCGCCACGGCCGACGGCGTGGCGCTGGCGCTCCGGGCCGGTGCCGCCGTGGCCGATCTCGAGTTCGTGCAGTTCCATCCGACGGTGTTGTACGCCGCGGGTGGACGGGGACGGCGCCCGCTGATCAGTGAGGCGGTCCGCGGCGAAGGCGCGAAACTCGTTGACGGCAACGGGGAATCGGTCACGGCGGCCGTGGATTCGCGTGGGGACCTCGCGCCGCGCGATGTTGTTTCCCGGGCCATCGCGGACCGCATGGCCGTGTTGGGCGCCGATCATGTGTACCTCGACGCAACGTCGATCGAGGGTTTCGCGCAACGCTTTCCGACGATCACCGCATCGTGCAAGGAGGCCGGCATCGATCCCAGCGCAGATCTGATCCCGGTTGCTCCGGCGGCGCACTACCAATGCGGCGGAGTCGTGACGGATATCGAGGGACGCACCCGCGTGCCCGGTCTGTACGCCGCGGGTGAGGTCTCCCGCACCGGACTCCACGGCGCGAATCGATTGGCTTCCAACAGTTTGCTGGAAGGATTGGTGATCGGCGCGCGCGTCGGCGAGGCGGTCATCGAGCGTCGACATGCCGTGAGCCGCATCGTCGAGGTTCCGGACGCTACGTGGACTCGACTGCCGCGTCCGGACCTGCAGGAACTGATGACCACCCATGCGGGGGTGGTGCGTGATGAGATCGGGCTGCGTGATGCGGCTCGGACGATCGGCCGGAACGGCAGTGAATCCGACGGTGTGACAATCGATTCGGTGGAGGATGCCGCGCTCACACTGACGGCGAGGACGTTGTTGCTGGCGGCGATCTCCCGAACCGAGAGTCGCGGTTGTCACACGAGATCCGATCATCGCGGCCGCCGTGAGTCGTTGCGGCACAGCATGCCGATCGGGCTGGCGCCCGATGGTGAACCGCAATTGCTCGGCCAAGATGCCCTGGCCCCGACCCCCTGGGAAACCGCGACATCGCGGGCTTCCTGACCTCAAGGAGTAGCAGACGATGGCTTTGGATTCCGGCCTGGATCGCGATGACGTCCTGAGCGTCATCCGTACAGCACTGGACGAGGACCTCAAGTTCGGACCCGATATCACCACGGCCGCAACGGTTCCCCCCGATGCGCGGACCACCGGACGGATCGTCAGCCGCCAGCCCGGTGTGGTCGCGGGTGTCGATGTCGCGGTGGAAGTGTTCCGCGAGGTCATCGGCGACGATCTGACCATCGACGAAAAGCTGCCCGACGGCACCCGGGTCGAAGCGGGGACCGTCGCCCTGGCGATCACCGGACCGACGACCGGAATGTTGACCGCGGAGCGCACGGCGCTGAATCTGCTCTGCCACCTGTCCGGCATCGCCACCGCGACCGCCGCCTGGGCCGATGCCCTCGACGGTACCGACGCGAAGGTCCGGGACAGTCGGAAGACGTTGCCGGGTTTGCGGGCATTGCAGAAGTACGCGGTCCGCGCGGGCGGCGGGGAGAACCATCGGATGGCGCTCGGCGATGCGGCACTCATCAAGGACAACCATGTCGCGGCCGCCGGTTCGGTGACCAAGGCGCTGGAGGCCGTTCGGGCGATGGCTCCGGACATCGAGTGCGAGGTGGAGGTCGACACCCTCGAACAGCTCGATGAGGCGTTGGCGGCGGGAGCGGAACTGGTGCTGCTGGACAACTTCCCGCTGTGGCAGACGCAGATCGCCGTGCAGCGCCGCGACACCCGATCACCGCGGACGAAGCTGGAGAGTTCGGGCGGTCTGACGCTGGACATGGCCGGCGACTATGCCCGCACCGGGGTCGACTATCTCGCGGTCGGTGCGCTCACGCACTCGGTCACGGCGCTGGATCTCGGGCTGGATCTCTGAACGCTCACCCCAGATTCTGCAGGGCTGCAATGATATCGGCGACTTCGGTCCGCGCCGTGTAGTCGGGCTGGACATCGACGAACCGGACGATGCGATCCCGGTCGACCACTAGGACGGTTGGCCGAGGAAGGCGCGTTGCACCCTCGGCGTTGACGGCGGCGAGGTCCAGTCCGAGCGCGGCCTGAGCCGCGATGACGTCGTCGGCCTGTTGGAACGCTATGCCGATCCGCTGCGCCACGCGGGCGCCGGGATCGGACAGCACGGTGAACTCAAGGCCGGCTTTCTCCGCGGTGGAGAGCGACTCGTCAGGACTCTGTGGGCTGATCGCGACCAGTCGTGCGTTGAACTCGTCCAGGCGAGGTAGCAATTCTTCCTGATAGGTGCGCAACGCGAGGTTGCAGTACGGGCACCAGCCGCCGCGGTAGAACACGATCACAGCTGGCCCGTCCTCGATGATCCGATCGAGGCTGACCCGCGTATCGGTCGCGTCGTCAAGAGTGAATGCGCCCAATTCGTCCCCGACCGCGATCGCCCCATAGGGAATTCCGGTGTCGACGAATTCTTGGATACTGCGGTCGAACACGGCAAGGATGTCGGCCGGAAGCTGTGCTGCGGCAGCGACTTTCATTTGGTCGGACTGTTCGCGAATCGTGGTCATCTGAATCCTCCAGGACGTCTCGAGCGGCTTACTGGACTGCACGGTCCAGTCATTTACTGGACCACGTCCCGACTGGACTGTCAAGTCCAGTTGCGGGATACTGGGGCAATGGGAGCAATGCCGACGACCGAACGAGGACGTCAGACCCGGCAGCGGATTGTGGCTGCGGCGGTCGAGGCCGTCGCCGAACACGGGGCGCTCGGCGCGAGCCTGGACGAGGTTGGCGAGCGGGCGCAGGCGTCGCGCAGTCAGCTCTACCATTACTTCGATGACAAATCCGACCTGCTGAGAGCGGTCGCTGAGGCGACCAACGATGCGGTGATCGGGGCACAGCAGGGTCTGTTCGTGAACCTCGACACTTGGGACGGCCTGGTGCGCTGGACCGATGCGCTGGTCGCGCTGCAAGAGGAGCGAGGCGCGGCGGGCGGCTGCCCGATAGCGAATCTCCTCGGCCAGATCGGTGAGCGCGACGAGGAGATCCGCGGTGTCCTCGCGACGGGATTCGACCGGTGGGAGTCCGCAATACGCGCAGGGCTGCAGGGCATGGCCGACTCCGGCGAACTACGGCCGACCGCCGACGTCAACTGGCTGGCCGCTTCCACTCTGGCCAGCCTGCAGGGCGGGCTCGTGCTGGCGCAGGCGCGGCGGGACCCGGCCGCGCTCCGGGCGGCATTGGACGGCGCGCTGGTGTTGATTGCGAGCCACCACACGGAGATAGATGCCGTGACCGTTCGCTAAGCGTCAGTGGCGGTGGGGAATTCGATGACCTCGCCGCGATTGATCGATACCCAGTCCCGGGCCTGCAGGTAGGGCTGGAATGCATCGGTGATGGTCTGTTGATCGGCGGCGGTCTTCGGCCGCTGCAGCTCATACAGGTGCGGGAACTCGGTCCACGCCACGACTGCGTCCCAGAGCCGTAATGCGGCGTCGCCGATGGGCGGGTCGACCAGGACCGGGCCGAACAGACACTCGTCGTCCGGGAAGAACAGTGTCGGCACGCCGTAGCCGCCCGCAGCGACCACTCGCTGGTGATCGGCCATGACCTCGTCGTTGGTCGTGGGATCGGCGATCGCCTGAGCGATCAGGGCCGGATCGAGACCGAGTTCCTCGAGAAGGTGTCGCGCCACTGCCGGCTCATGAGGTTTGCGGCCCTCGACATGCAGGGCCGTGCCCGCCCGTTCGTACCAGGCATCGAGCTGCGTCATCGATCGGCGACGCAGCAGCGCCCCGACGCGCATCATCGACCAGCCGTACGACCATTCCCGCTCCCACGGGTGTTTCTTGCCCTCGACGCGATTGATCTCTTCGAGGCTGAAGAAACGCCAGTTGATGGTCAGGCCGGTCTGCTCGCGGACATCCCGTATCCAGCGGGATGTCTGGTACGCGAACGGACACATCACATCGAAGTGGAAGTCGATCGATGTCGGGCGTGGGGGCATTGCGGGCCTTGCTGCTGAAACCGTGGGATATAGGGGCTGCCAAGGACATTATGTCCTTCACATTCCGCATATCCCACGGTTTCAGCAGGGTTGCCAGGTACCGCCGCTACCATCCGGCGGGGTGAGAACTCGGATGCCCGCATTCGTTGCGGCACTCACGGTGTTGGCCGGCGTGCTTGCAGCGTGCGGCTCGGCGGACTCCGGGATCGTGCGGCTCAGTGCGCCCCCGATGGGATGGAACTCGTGGAACGCGTTCGGCTGCGGCGTCACCGAGGCAACCGTGCACGCAGCCGCCGACGCGCTGGTGTCGAGTGGGATGCGCGATGCCGGATACCGCTATGTCGTGGTCGACGACTGCTGGTTCGACCAGTCACGCACGGCCGATGGCAGCCTGCGTGGCAATCCGACCACGTTTCCTGACGGCATGGCCGCGCTGGGGAAGTACCTGCACGACCGCGGGCTCAAGTTCGGGATCTACGAATCGCCGTCGAGTCGAACATGTGCGCAGGTGGGCGGCTCATACGGCGGCTCCACCGGTAGCACCGGTCACGTCGTTCAAGACGCGCGAACGTTCGCATCGTGGGGCGTCGATTACCTCAAGTACGACTGGTGCGGGGCACCGGCATCGATCGATCGGATGAAGCGGGCATTCGGTTCGATGCGCACGGCGTTGCGCGACACCGGTCGGCCGATCGTGCTCAGCGTCAATCCCAACAGCCTGGAAACCAATCCGGCCGTGCCGGAGACCGTGGGGGCATCCGGTGATTGGTCGGGCGCCGCCGACCTGGTGCGCACCGGCCAGGATGTGTATCCGCTGTGGGACAACGCAATCGCCGACAGGGTCTATGTGAACGGGTCGTACACGATCGCCGGGATCCGCGACACGGTCGAGCGGTCGGTGGCGGTGCCCGCGCACGCCGGCTACTACAACGATCCCGACATGCTGGTGATCGGGACATCGCTGTCGACACTGGGATTTCCGGCGACCGCGTCGGTCCCATCGCAATTGCCGGATACGCAGGCTCGCGTTCAACTGGTGATGTGGGCGATGCTCGGCGCGCCGCTGATGGCCGGCAACGACCTCACCCGGATGTCCGACCAGACGAAGGCACTGTTGACCAGTGCCGGGGTGATCGCGATCGATCAGGACCGATCGAAACCGGGCAATCGAATCGGCCGGATCGGCGATGTCGAGGTATGGGACCGCAACCTCGCGGGCGGCGATCGGGCGATCGCGTTGTACAACCCCGGATCCAGTCCGGCGACGACGAGACTCGATGCATCCGCAATCGGTATCCCGGTCGGCTGCACAGCCACCGGCGTGCTCACCGGCCGATCGCAGCCGCTGGATGGGCCGATCACCGTCACGGCCACCGGTGTCGAGCTGTACCGCGTTCACTGCGGCTGAAAGAAGTTAGTGCACATAATGGATGGCATGACGACTGCATCTGCGTATTGGGCCACGTCCGCCACCGATCCGCTCGTCCCGGCGACCATTGACCGGCGCCCGGTCGGCCCGACCGACGTGCAGATCGCGATCGCGTTCGCCGGGATCTGCCACTCGGACATCCACACGGTCCGGGGCGAATGGGGCCGCACGAATTATCCGGTGGTGCCCGGCCACGAGATCGCCGGCACGGTCACGGAAGTGGGTTCGGCGGTTACCAAGTTCGCGGTCGGAGACCAGGTCGGCGTCGGCTGCATGGTCGATTCGTGCGGCGAATGCGAACCCTGCCGGATGGGCGAGGAGCAGTTCTGCGTCCAGGGCAACACGGGGACCTACAACGCGATCGGGCGAGATGGCGAGAAGACACAGGGCGGCTACAGCACCTCGATCGTCGTCGACCAGCGTTTCGTGCTGTCGATCCCCGAGGGTGTCGGGCTGGCCGAAGCCGCGCCCCTGCTGTGCGCCGGCATCACCGTGTACTCGCCGCTTCGGCACTGGAACGCCGGGCCCGGCAGTCGGGTCGCGATCATCGGTCTCGGCGGGCTCGGCCATATGGCGGTCAAGATCGCCGCGGCGATGGGTGCCGACGTGACGGTCCTGTCGCAGTCCTTGAAGAAGATGGAGGACGGGCTGCGGCTGGGAGCGTCGCACTATTACGCCACCGAGGATCCCGCCACCTTCAAGCGACTGCGCAACGGATTCGACCTGATCATCAACACCGTCTCGGCGAATCTCGACATGGGCCGATTTCTGTCGTTGCTGGCGATCGATGGCACGTTGGTCGAGTTGGGGGCGCCGGAACATCCCATTGAAGTACCGGCGTTCGCGCTGCTCAGCAATCGCCGCAGCTTCGCCGGATCGATCATCGGCGGCATCGCGCAGACTCAGGAGATGCTCGACTTCTGTGCGCAGCATGGGCTTGGCGCCGACATCGAAGTGATCCCGGCGGACAAGATCAACGAGGCCTACGAACGGGTGGTCGCATCGGACGTCCGGTACCGGTTCGTCATCGACATCGCGACGCTCTGAGCCGCGCCCGGTGTGACGCCTCGCACAGTTGCGGCGCCGATCCGGCGACGGCCTGGCGGGACGGAGAGGGCTGGGCGATAATCGCTGGCCCGACCGCATATCCTGGGAGTGTTCAGCCGTACCAACACTGGGAGCATCGTGTCGTCAACCATCTCGCTGGCCCGCACCGATCTGCGCGGCGTGGCGGTCAGTTCGGCCGCCTTGCGGCGGTCGTTGCCACGGGGCGGCACGGACATCGATTCCGTCTTGCCGACGGTCAAGCCGGTGGTGGACGCGGTCGCGCAGCGTGGTGTCGCGGCGGCGCAGGAGTTCAGCGAGAAGTTCGACGGGGTCCGCGCCCCGCAGCTGCGGGTGCCGGCCGATGTCATCGCAACGGCACTCGACGATCTGGATCCGGGCGTGCGTGGCGCGTTGCAGGAGGCCATCCGGCGCACCCGGCTCGTGCACACCGACCAGCGCCGCACCGATACCGTGACCCGCCTCGATGACGGCGGCACCGTCACCGAGAAATGGATCCCGGTCCAGCGAGTCGGCCTGTACGTGCCCGGCGGTAAAGCCGTCTACCCGTCCAGTGTGGTGATGAATGTCGTGCCCGCCCAGACGGCCGGCGTGCAGTCGTTGGTCGTCACGTCTCCGCCGCAGAAAGACCACGGCGGTTGGCCGCACCCGACGATCCTCGCTGCATGTGCGCTGCTGGGTGTCGACGAGGTGTGGGCGGTCGGCGGTGCGCAGGCCGTGGCGTTGTTGTCGTATGGCGATGACGCGCAGGGGCTTGACCCGGTGGACATGATCACCGGTCCCGGCAACATCTACGTCACCGCGGCCAAGCGGCTGTGCCGCGGCGTCGTCGGTATCGATTCCGAAGCCGGCCCGACCGAGATCGCGATCCTGGCGGACGCATCGGCCGATGCCGAGCACGTCGCCGCGGACATGATCAGCCAGGCCGAACACGACGACATCGCCGCCTCGGTGCTGGTCACCGATTCGGTCGAGCTGGCCGACGCCGTCGATGGTGCGGTCGCGCGGCAGGCCGCGGCCACCAAGCATGCAGAGCGGGTGGCGACGGCGCTGAACGGCAAACAGTCCGGAATCGTGCTCGTCGACGACCTCGAGCAGGGCCTGCAAGTTGTAGATGCCTATGCCGCAGAACATTTGGAGGTCCAGACGCGGGATGCGGCGGGGGTCGCCGCGCGGGTGCGCAACGCCGGGGCGATCTTCGTCGGTCCGTATGCGCCGGTCAGCCTCGGTGATTACTGCGCCGGTTCCAACCACGTGCTGCCCACCTCGGGCAGCGCCCGGCACGCCTCGGGCCTGTCGGTGCAGACCTTCCTCAAGGGCGTTCACATCGTCGATTACGACGAGGCCGCACTGAAGACCGTGGCCGACGAGGTGCTCACGTTGTCCAAGGCCGAGGATCTGCCGGCGCACGGCGACGCGGTCCGAGTGCGATTCGGTGACAAGCGGTGAGTGTCGGGGACAGGATCACGCTGGAGCAGTTGCCGGTTCGGAAGGCGTTGGTCGGTAAGTCGCCGTACGGTGCCCCGCAGCTCGATGTTCCGGTTCGGTTGAACACCAACGAGAATCCGCACCCGCCGTCGGAGGCGTTGATCGCCGACGTCGGCGAGTCGGTACGGGAGGCGGCGACACAGCTGCACCGGTATCCGGATCGTGATGCGGTGGCGCTGCGCACCGATCTCGCGGCCTACCTGAGTGCCCGGACCGGTGTGCCGCTGACGCTCGAGAACCTCTGGGCGGCAAACGGTTCCAATGAGGTGCTGCAGCAGCTGCTGCAGGCCTTCGGCGGACCGGGACGTACCGCGCTGGGTTTCGTCCCGTCCTATTCGATGCACCCGATCATCGCCGACGGCACCGACACACTGTGGCTGGATGCGAAGCGGGCGAGCGACTTTTCAATCGACGTCGAGTACGCGGTCACCGAGGTGGCGTCGTTGCGGCCGAACATCGTGTTCGTCACCTCGCCGAACAATCCGACGGGACAGTCGATCTCACTCGAGGATCTGCGGCGGATCGTGGACGCGGCACCCGGGATCGTGATCGTGGATGAGGCGTACGCCGAGTTCTCGGCCGCTCCGAGTGCGGTCACACTGATCGAGGAGTATCCGACGAAGGTGGTCGTCTCGCGGACGATGAGCAAGGCGTTCGCGTTCGCCGGCGGCCGTCTCGGCTACCTCGCCGCGGCGCCCGCGGTGATCGAGGCGCTGCTGCTGGTGCGTCTGCCGTACCACCTGTCGGTCGTGACGCAGGCGGCCGCGCGGGCGGCACTGCGCCATGCCGACGACACGCTCGCCGGCGTGGACGCGATCATCGCCGAACGCGATCGGGTGGCGGCGACGCTGACCGAGCAGGGCTATTCCGTGGTCGACAGCGATGCCAACTTCCTGCTCTTCGGTAAATTCGCCGATGCGCCGTCGAGCTGGCAGCGTTTCCTTGATCGCGGGGTGCTGATCCGCGACGTCGGAATCCCGGGTCACCTGCGCGCCACCATCGGTCTGGCCGCCGAAAATGATGAACTACTGAGGGCGAGCGCCGAGCTGGCCGGCACCGACCTGACCACCGCCCCCAACATCGCCACCGCAGGAGGCATTCCATGAGCGATCGCATCGCCCGCCGCGAGCGGACGACCAAGGAGTCGTCGATCACCGTCGAGATCAACCTCGACGGCCGCGGCGACACCGAGATCTCCACCGGCATCGGCTTTTTCGACCACATGCTGACCGCCTTCGGCGCGCACGGCAGCTTTGACCTCACGGTCGCGGCGAAGGGAGACGTCGAGATCGAGGCGCACCACACGGTCGAGGACACCGCCATCGTGCTGGGCCAGGCGATCTCCGACGCGCTGGGAGACAAAGCCGGCATCACCCGCTTCGGCGACGCGTGGATCCCCATGGACGAGACCCTGGTACAGGCGGTCGCGGACGTGTCGGGCCGCCCGTACTGCGTGTTCACCGGCGAGCCCGACCACCTGCTGTCGGCCGCGATCGGCGGTGGCGATGCGGGCGTGCCCTACAACACGGTGATCAACCGGCACGTGTTCGAGTCGCTGGCGATCAATGCGCGGATCGCGCTGCATGTGCGGACGATCTACGGCCGCGACCCGCACCACATCACCGAGGCGCAGTACAAGGCGGTCGCGCGAGCGCTGCGTGCGGCGGTCAGCCTGGATCCGCGTCGTGCCGGGGCCATTCCATCCACCAAAGGCAGCCTGTGACCGGGGCGAGCGGAGCGGGTGGGGAATGACGCAGAAGGTAGCGATTCTCGACTACGGGTCGGGGAATCTGCGGTCCGCGCAGCGGGCGCTGATGCGCACCGGCGCCGAGGTGACGCTCACCTCCGATGCGGAAGTCGCAATGGCGGCCGACGGTCTGGTGGTCCCCGGAGTGGGCGCGTTCGATGCGTGCATGACTGGTCTGCGCGCGGTGCAGGGCGACCGGATCATCGGCAGGCGGCTTGCGGGAGGTAGGCCGGTGCTGGGCATCTGCGTCGGCATGCAGATCCTGTTCGAGCGTGGTGTCGAGTTCGGGGTTCAGACGGAGGGCTGTGGTGAGTGGCCGGGCGAAGTCAATCGCCTGCAGGCGCCGGTCCTTCCGCATATGGGCTGGAATACCGTTGCGGCGCCGGAGGATTCGGTGTTGTTCGCCGGACTCGATGCCGAGACTCGGTTCTACTTCGTGCACTCGTACGCGGCGCAGTCGTGGGAACTGGCCGACGACACCCTCATCTCGCCGGCGAAGCTCACCTGGGCCGAGCACGGCAGTCGGTTTCTGGCAGCGGTCGAGAACGGTCCGCTGTCGGCGACGCAGTTTCACCCCGAGAAGTCCGGGGACGCCGGTGCCGCACTGCTCAAGAACTGGGTGGCCACCCTGTGAGGGGCCGCGGTAAAAGGGCGGACCTGCCGCCGTCGATCGGCCGCGTCGCGCTGCTGTCGGTCACTGCCGGGATCGTGGCGCTGCTGGTCTCGGTCCCGATCATCCTCGGCGTCGCCACGGCGTCGCCGCTGGCCGCGCTGATCATCGCGCTTCTCGCGATCGTCCTGTGCGTCGCCGTGATGGGAATCGTCGCGAACCGCATGGTCAACAAGATGGTGGACAACGAAATGGCCCGCCGTACACAGAAAAAAGAAGGGGACTGACACCGATGGGTGCCGCACTCGAACTCCTGCCCGCCGTCGACGTCGCCGACGGCCAGGCGGTCCGCCTGGTCCAGGGTGCCGCCGGCACCGAAACCAGCTACGGCTCGCCTCGTGAGGCCGCGCTGGCCTGGCAGCGTGACGGCGCCGAGTGGGTGCATCTGGTTGACCTCGATGCCGCGTTCGGTCGGGGCAGCAATCGTGAGCTCCTCGCCGAGGTGATCGGCGATCTCGATGTGAAGGTGGAGCTATCCGGCGGCATCCGGGACGACGATTCGCTGGCCGCCGCGCTGGCCGCCGGCCCGACTCGTATCAACCTGGGTACCGCAGCGCTCGAGAACCCGGAATGGTGCTCGAAGGTCATCGCCGAGAACGGCGACAAGGTGGCCATCGGGCTCGACGTTCAATACGTTGACGGGCTCGAGTCCAATTCCGGCTCCGCCGGGTGGCGGCTGCGCGGGCGCGGTTGGGTGTCGGACGGTGGCGACCTGTGGGAGGTCCTCGCGCGGCTGGAGCGTGACGGTTGTGCCCGCTACGTCGTCACCGACGTGTCCAAGGATGGCACGCTGACCGGCCCGAACCTGGAGCTGTTGCGTGAGGTCGCCGAGAAGGCCTCCGCGCCGGTCGTCGCCTCCGGCGGCGTCTCGACGGTCGACGACCTGGTCGCGATCGCCGGTCTCACGCAGTACGGAGTCGAGGGTGCGATCGTCGGAAAGGCGCTGTACGCCGGACGTTTCACCCTGCCCGAGGCGCTGGCGGCGGTGCGCGGGTGAGCGTACGCCCGGATCTCGACACCGCACAGCTGCTCGATGATGCTGCGGCGGTGCTGGATTCGGTCGCGGCCCGCTTCATCGACGGCCTCGGTGCGCCGAGCGCGGTCACGAAGGGCGGCGGTGGCGATTTCGCCACCGAGTTGGACCTGGAACTCGAACGCATCATCGCCGCCGAGCTCAGGGAACGCACCGGAATCGGTGTGCATGGCGAGGAATTCGGCGGTCCGCCGGTGGATGAGGGCTCGGTGTGGATCGTCGACCCGATCGACGGCACCTTCAACTACTCGGCCGGACTGCAGATCACCGGCATGCTGCTGGCGCTGGTGTCCGACGGTCAACCAGTACTCGGCCTGACCTGGCTGCCGCTGAACAACCTGCGATACCAGGCGCATGTCGACGGCCCGGTGTACTGCAACGGTGAAGCGTTGCCACGACTGTCGCCGGTGGCGCTGCGCGACTCGATGATCGGCTACGGTGCCTTCAACGCGGCGGCCGGCGGACGCTACCCGGGGCAGTGGCGCGTGAACGTGCTCGGCGAGCTTTCCAAGCAGGTGTCGCGCATCCGCATGTTCGGCTCCACCGGAGTCGACATGGCCTACACGGCGGCGGGAACCATCAGCGGCGCAATCACTTTCGGTGGTCATCCGTGGGACAATGCACCCGGCGCCGCGCTGGTGCGCGCGGCCGGCGGAGTGATCTCCGATGTCGATGGCAACCCATGGACGGTGAATTCGCCATCGCTGGTGGCGGCGGCGCCCGGGGTGCATGAGGAACTGATCTCGATTCTGGCCAGTCAGGAGCGGACCCGATGACAGTGGCGGTACGGGTGATTCCCTGTCTGGACGTCGATGACGGCCGGGTTGTCAAGGGTGTCAACTTCATGAACCTGCGCGACGCGGGCGATCCGGTGCAACTCGCCGCCGCCTACGACGAGCAGGGCGCGGACGAGCTGACCTTCCTGGACGTCACCGCGTCCAGCGGCGGCCGGGCCACCATGCTCGAGGTCGTCAAGCACACGGCCGATCAGGTCTTTATCCCGCTGACGGTGGGCGGTGGGGTCCGGACGGTCGACGACGTCGACATCCTGCTGCGTGCCGGCGCCGACAAGGTGGGCGTGAACACCGCGGCCATCGCACGCCCGGAAGTGTTGCGGGAGATGAGTAATCGGTTCGGATCGCAGTGCATCGTTCTGTCGGTCGATGCGCGCACCGTGCCCGAGGGCGACAAGCCGACGCCGTCTGGCTGGGAGGTCACCACACACGGCGGCCGCAAGGGCACGGGCATCGATGCCATCGAATGGGCCCGGCGCGGTGAAGAACTGGGCGTGGGGGAGATCCTGCTCAACTCGATGGACGCCGACGGCACGAAGGATGGTTTCGACCTCAAGATGATCGCCGCGGCGCGCGCCGCGGTGTCGGTACCGGTGATTGCCAGTGGCGGCGCAGGCAAGGCTGCGGACTTCGCGCCGGCAGTGCAGCAAGGGGCCGACGCCGTGCTGGCGGCGTCGGTGTTTCACTTCGGTGATCTGACGATCGGCGCAGTGAAAGATGCCATGCGGGCTGACGGAATCGTGGTGCGCTGATGTCCCAGCCGTCGCCACTGCCACTGGCCGTCGCAGATCGTTTGAAGCGCAACGCCGACGGGCTGATCTGTGCGGTCATTCAGGAGTACGGGACCAATGAGGTGCTCACGGTCGCATGGATGAACGACGAGGCACTGGAACTGACGCTGCGCACCCGCAAGGGCACCTATTGGTCGCGGTCGCGCCAGCAGCTCTGGGTCAAGGGGGAGACCAGTGGCCACACCCAGTATGTGCGTGAGGTCCGTCTCGACTGCGATGCCGACGCGGTGCTCGTGATCGTCGAGCAGACCGGGCCGGCCTGTCACACCAATGCGCACAGCTGTTTCGGCGTGGACGACGAACACGATCGTCCGGCGTCCGATGTGGTGTTGCTGCCCGATGCCGGGAGCGACGCGAGCGGGTCGGATGACCCCGACAACAAGGAGAACTGATGCCGCTGATCCAGATTTCGCAGACCCCGGGGCTGTCTGACCGGGTGAAGGCCGAGACCATCGCTGCCGTCACCGAGGCGTATGCGCGTGCGACCGGCAAGAATCCGGACTCGGTGTGGGTCACCATCACCGAGGTGCCGCGCTCGCACTGGGGCGTCGGCGGGGAGCCGTTGGGGTGAGCGCCGTTTTGAGCCCGGCGACGACATCGTTGGCCGAATTCCTGGATCTGGCGCGTGATCATCGGGTCGTGCCGGTCACCCGTAAGGTGCTGGCCGATTCGGAGACCCCGTTGTCGGCGTACCGCAAGTTGGCCGGCGACCGGCCCGGCACGTTCCTGCTCGAATCGGCGGAGAACGGACGCTCGTGGTCGCGCTGGTCGTTCATCGGCGTCGGTGCCCCGGCAGCGATCACGGTCACCGACGGCGAAGCCGCGTGGTGGGGCCAGGTGCCGGCGGGCGCTCCCACCGGCGGCGACCCGTTGGACGTTCTTGACGCGTCGCTGAAACTTCTTGCCACGGATCGCCTTCCGGGGCTACCGCCGCTTACCGGCGGATTCGTCGGTTATCTCGCCTACGACATCGTCCGACGGATCGAGAAGCTCCCGGACACCTGTGAGAACGATCTGCAGCTGCCCGATCTGGTGATGCTGTTGGCTGCCGATCTGGCCGCCGTCGACCACCACGAGGGCACGATCACGTTGATCGCCAACGCGATCAACTGGGACGGCACCGATGCCCGTGCCGAGGAGGCGTATCACGACTGCGTCGCGCGACTCGATGCGATGACGGCCGCCCTCGCCGCGCCGGCCGAGTCGACGGTGTCCACCTACGAGCGCCGTGATCCGGACTTCCGCGTGCAACGCAGCTTCGAGGAGTACGCGCCGATCGTCACCGACCTCGTCGAGCAGATCGAGGCGGGCGAGGCGTTCCAGGTGGTGCCGTCGATTCGTTTCGAGATGGACACCGACGCCGACCCGGTGGATGTGTATCGAATTCTGCGCGCATCCAATCCGAGTCCGTACATGTACCTGGTTCGGGTGCCGGGTATCGGGCGGCCCGACTTCACCATCGTCGGCTCCAGCCCGGAGGCGCTTGTCACGGTGCAGGATTCGATCGCGACCACGCACCCGATCGCCGGTACCCGGCCGCGCGGTGCGGACGACGAGGAGGACCTGCTGCTGGAGAAGGGGCTCGTCGCCGATGAGAAGGAGAATTCCGAGCATCTGATGCTCGTGGACCTCGGACGCAACGACATCGGCCGTGTCGCCGAGCCGGGCACCGTCAAGGTGCATGACTACCGGCATGTCGAGCGGTACAGCCACGTCATGCATCTGGTGTCGACCGTGACCGGGCATCTACGCGCCGACAAGTCGGCACTGGACGCCGTCAAGGCCTGCTTCCCGGCCGGCACGCTCACCGGTGCGCCGAAGGTGCGTGCGATGGAGCTGATCGACGAACACGAGCTCACCCGTCGCGGGTTGTACGGTGGCGTCGTCGGCTATCTCGATTTCGCCGGCAACGCCGACACCGCGATCGCGATCCGGACCGCGGTGATGACCGGCGACAAGGCGTACGTGCAGGCCGGTGGCGGGATCGTCGCGGACAGCCAGCCCGACTACGAATACGCCGAGGCCAACAACAAGGCGCGGGCGGTGCTGGCAGCCATTGCGACCGCAGGCACCATGAGCCGCGTCGATCCCAGTGAGGCGGGGCGATGACGGACGATCCGATCGAAATGAGCACCGAGCAGGCGATAGCCAAAGCCCGCAAACGCCGGATGGGTATCGGGGCGCTCGCACTGGTGCTCGGCGCGGTGTGTCTGTGGGCTGCGTCGCGGATGACCTGGGCGAAACTCGTCGCCTATGACCATCTGCAGGTGAAGACCTTCAAAGCCACCGGCAGCGATTGGTCGCCCTGGCTGATCGCGGTGCCGATCGTGCTGGTCGCCGCACTGGCGGCGATGGTCGCGCTCAAGGGCTGGGCATTGCGCGTCGCCGCGATCGTGGTCGCGGTGCTGTGTGTGCTCGCGGTGATCCCCGCAATATCCGTGCTGGCCGGTGGCGACAACGTCAATTATGCGACGAAGGCCGCCGACATCCCGGGGCTGTTCATCGTCGAATCGATCTCGAGTCCGAAGTGGCCCGCAGTGCTGGTTCTGGTCGGTGCGGTGTTCGGCGTGATCGGCGCGATGCAGATGATGCGCATCTCGGTCGGTGCGTCCGGACTGTCGTCGAAGTACCAGACCCCGGCCGCGCGTCGCGCGGAGTTGGAGCGCGAGGTCTTCGACAAGAAGACGGTGGACAAAACTGCGTCCGGGGAATCGTCGGTCGACAAGCCGGCCGCCGCTGACCCGAGTGACCGTCTGTTGTGGGACGCGCTGGACTCCGGCGAGGATCCGACCGATTCGAAATAGCCAGGCCGGACACAAGGTGCCCGGCGGTGTCGACGAGCGGCTCAAATCTCCGACGCGCAGTAGTAGATCGGGACAGGTACCCGGCGAATTCTCGCCCAGGGTCCGCGTCTACGCTCGGATAGATACACCGTGATGGGTAGCGAAAAGGAGATAGGCGCCGTGGCCAGCGAGACCGTGCTCGACTCGATTATCGAGGGAGTGAAAGCCGATGTGGCAGCACGGGAATCCGTCGTAGATCTGGCAACGGTCAAGGCGCTCGCCGCCAAGGCCCCGGACCCGCGCGACGCCGTCGCTGCTCTGCGGGAGCCGGGCATCGGCGTCATCGCCGAAGTGAAGCGCGCCAGCCCGTCGAAGGGTGAACTCGCCGACATCGGCGACCCCGCTCAGCTCGCCAAGGCATACGAAGAAGGCGGGGCTCGCGTGATCAGCGTCCTCACCGAGGAGCGCCGGTTCCGCGGATCGCTCGCCGATCTCGATGCAGTGCGCGCGGCCGTCGACATCCCGATCCTGCGCAAGGACTTCATCGTCGGGCCGTACCAGATCCACGAGGCGCGCGCACACGGCGCCGACGTGATTCTGCTGATCGTCGCGGCGCTGGAGCAGTCGATCCTCGAATCGCTGCTCGATCGCACGGAGTCGCTCGGAATGACCGCGCTGGTCGAGGTGCACACCGAAGAAGAGGCCGACCGCGCCCTGCAGGCCGGTGCCAAGGTCGTCGGCGTGAATGCCCGCAACCTGAAAACGCTTGAGGTCGACCGGGATTCGTTCGCTCGTATCGCTCCGGGACTGCCCACCGAAACATTGAAGATCGCCGAGTCGGGCGTGCGTGGCACCGCCGATCTCTTGGCCTACGCCGGTGCCGGTGCGGACGCGGTTCTGGTCGGCGAGGGCCTGGTGACCAGCGGCGACCCGCGTGCCGCGGTGTCCGAACTGGTGACCGCCGGAACGCACCCGTCCTGCCCGAAGCCGGCGCGGTGACGGCGAAGGGCCAACCCGATCTGCCCTCGGCGAGTGCGGGTTTGGCGACCCGAACGACGCATGAGCCCGACGCGCACGGCCACTGGGGCGTCTACGGCGGAAGGCATGTCCCCGAGGCGCTGATGGCCGTCATCGACGAGGTCACCTCCGGCTATGAGAAGGCCCGCGTCGACGATGACTTCCTTCACGAGCTGGATCGCCTGCAGCGCGACTATGTCGGCCGTCCGTCGCCGCTGTTCGAAGCCACCAAGCTGTCCGCCGACGCCGGTGGAGCGCGCCTGTTCCTCAAGCGAGAAGACCTGAACCACACCGGTTCTCACAAGATCAACAACGTTCTTGGTCAGATTCTACTGGCCAAGCGGATGGGCAAGAACCGGATCATCGCGGAGACCGGTGCCGGCCAGCACGGCGTCGCCACCGCAACGGCCTGCGCGTTGCTCGATGCCGAGTGCGTCGTCTACATGGGCAAGGTCGACACGGTGCGCCAGGCGCTCAACGTCGCGCGCATGCGACTGCTGGGAGCCACGGTCGTCGCTGTCGAAAGCGGTTCGGCGACTCTGAAGGACGCGATCAACGAGGCGATGCGCGACTGGGTGACCAACGCGCACAACACCTATTACTGCTTCGGCACCGCCGCGGGGCCGCACCCGTTCCCGGCGATGGTGCGCGATCTGCAGCGCATCATCGGCATGGAGGCGCGTGCGCAGATCCAGTCGTCGCTGGGTCGGCTGCCGGACGCGGTCGTGGCCTGCGTCGGCGGCGGTTCGAACGCGATCGGCATCTTCCACCCGTTCGTCGATGACGCGAAGGTGCGTCTGGTCGGCTATGAGGCGGCCGGCGATGGCGTCGAAACCGGCAGGCATGCAGCGACCTTCACCGGCGGAACGCCGGGTGCGTTCCAGGGGGCGTACTCGTACCTGCTGCAGGACGACGACGGGCAGACTATCGAGTCGCATTCGATCTCGGCCGGTCTGGATTACCCCGGCGTCGGGCCCGAACATGCGTATCTGAAAGACATCGGCCGCGCCGAATACCGTCCCATCACCGATACCGAGGCGATGGACGCGCTCGCTCTGCTCAGTCGACGCGAGGGCATCATTCCGGCGATCGAGTCGGCGCATGCGGTGGCGGGCGCGTTGCAGCTGGGTCGTGAATTGGGTTCGGACGCAGCGATTCTGGTGAATATCTCCGGGCGCGGCGACAAGGACGTCGACACCGCAGCGCGCTGGTTTCATCTGTTCGATGACGACGCTCCCGATCCGGCCGCGACCGAAGGCGGTCAGGCATGACACTCGCCGATGTCTTCGCAAAGACCCGGGCCGAGCAGCGCGCCGCGCTCATCGGTTATCTGCCCGTGGGTTACCCGACGGTTCCGGGATCCATCGATGCGATGACGGCGATGGTCGAATCCGGCTGCGACATCATCGAAGTCGGTATCCCCTACTCCGACCCGGTGATGGACGGCCCGACGATCGAGGCCGCCGCCGGGCAGGCGCTGGCGAACGGCGTGCGGGTCCGGGACGTGTTCCCGGCCGTCGAGGCGGTCACGGCCGCCGGAGGATCGGCCGTCGTGATGACGTATTGGAACCTGGTGCTGCGCTATGGGGTCGATGACTTCGCGCGCGATCTCGCTGCGGCCGGGGGGCTGGGCATCATCACGCCGAATCTGATTCCCGACGAGGCCGACGAGTGGATGAAAGCATCCGACAAGCACGGCCTGGACCGGATCTTTCTCGTAGCGCCGTCGTCGACGGAGGAACGTCTCGCGATGACCCTCGACGCCAGCAGCGGATTCGTCTACGCCGCGTCGACGATGGGCGTGACAGGTGCTCGCGATGTGGTGTCGAACGCGGCCCCGGAGCTGTGCCGCCGCATCCGCGAACACAGCGACATCCCGATCGGCGTCGGTCTCGGTGTGCGCAGCGGCGCGCAGGCGGCTGAGATCGCCGCATACGCGGACGGTGTGATCGTCGGATCCGCGCTGGTCTCGGCGGTGGCCGACGGCGAGGGCGCCATGCGCGGTCTGGTCACCGAACTGGCCGAAGGGGTTCGGGCCGCACGGGTCTAGGCACCGGTAAGGTCGGCGGAATGCAGACCGACGTGCTCGCGTACATCCCGAGCCCGCCGCAAGGCGTGTGGCACCTGGCCGGAATTCCGATTCGCGCGTATGCGCTGTGCATCATCGTCGGCATCATCGTCGCGGTGTTCTGGGGCAATCGGCGTTGGGTAGCCCGCGGTGGACGCGATGGGGAAGTGCTCGACGTCGCCATCTGGGCGGTGCCGTTCGGTCTGATCGGCGGCCGGCTGTATCACCTGGCGACCGACTGGAACACCTACTTCGGCGACGGCGGCAAGCAGCCGATCGATGCGTTGAAGGTGTGGGACGGCGGCCTCGGTATCTGGGGCGCGGTGTTGCTCGGTGCCGTGGGCGCATGGATCGGTACGCGTCGCGCCGGTATCAGCCTGCCGGCGTTCGGTGACGCCATCGGGCCACCAATCCTGTTGGCGCAGGCCATCGGTCGGCTCGGCAACTACTTCAATCAAGAGCTGTTCGGTGCCGACACGACGATGCCGTGGGGACTGAAGATCTACGAGCGCACCCCGGTACTCGACCCGGACAGTCCGTGGACGAATATCAACGGCCACTCGACCGGTGAGGTCGTCCGGGTGGTGCAGCCGACGTTCCTGTATGAGCTCGTCTGGAATGTGCTCGTGGTGATCGCGCTGGTGATCATCGATCGGCGCTTCCGGATCGGCCATGGCCGGTTGTTCGCGATGTATGTGGCGGGCTACTGCGCTGGCCGGTTCGTGATCGAGGCGCTGCGGCACGACTACGCGACGCATGTGTTCGGGTTGCGCATCAATCTCTTCACCGCGGCCTTGGTGTTCCTGGGTGCCGCGATCTACATCCTGTTGGCGCCGCGGGGTCGGGAGACACCGATCGAGGTGTATCGGCCCGGGCGGGCGCCGGAGGAGTACTACGACGAGTACGACGACAGCATCGATGACGACACAGATTTCGAAGCGATCGCCGACGACTATGCCGACGAACTCGAGGAATCAGAGAAATCGGCGAAACCACCTGGAGTCGCCGTGGTCGAGGACGCCGCAGACGCCGATTCCAGCGACTCGACGAAGAACGTGTCGTCGGAGGCGCCGAAGTCGACTGAGCCTGAGGCAGATTCGTCCGAGGAGACCGACCACGAGGGTGACGATGCGCAGGACGGCGCGACCGACGGCGACGTCGATACAGACGACGGCGCGAACGATGGTGCCGTGGATGCCGACGACGCCGGGGCCGGCGAGGACGAAGCCGAGAGTGACGTCGACGACGAGGGCGACGAGCATGACGAGAAGGACGATGACAAAGCCGCCTCCGACATCGACGGCATCGAATCCGAGTCTGACCGGTCTGCGGAGGAGGACGCGCCCGACGCCGGAGACGATTCCGAGTCCGACCCGGAGGCTGAGGAAGAGCCGGAGGCCAGCGAGGCGAAGAAAGCGTCCGACTGAACATTTCGCAAACTGGTTCGGTTTGCCTGCCGGTGGTCTACAGCGTCATTGCGGCGACGACTAGGCTCGTCCCGTGACCCGTCGAACGAAAATCGTGTGCACCCTGGGCCCGGCGACCGACAGCGATGATCGGGTACGTGAGCTGGTCCAGACCGGAATGGACGTGGCCCGACTGAATTTCAGCCACGGCAGCCACGCCGACCACGCGAAAATGTATGCCCGCGTCCGCAAAGCTGCAGACCAAACCGGTCGTGCCGTCGGCATCCTGGCCGATCTGCAGGGGCCCAAGATCCGTCTCGGACGATTCAAGGAAGATCGCACGGAATGGCTTGCCGGAGAAGAAGTTCGGATCACAGTCGAGGACTGCGAGGGCACGCATGACCGGGTGTCCACCACCTACAAGGAACTCGCCAATGACGCACAGTCCGGAGACCGGCTGCTCGTCGACGACGGCAAGGTCGGTCTGACGGTCCTGCGCGTCGAGGGCGACGACGTCGTCTGCACCGTCACCGAAGGCGGGCCGGTCAGCAACAACAAGGGCGTCTCGCTGCCCGGCATGAACGTGTCGGTTCCGGCGCTATCCCAGAAAGACATCGAGGACCTGGAGTTTGCGCTCAACCTCGGCGTCGACCTGATCGCGTTGAGCTTTGTGCGTGCTCCCGGCGATATCGATCTGGTCCACGAGATCATGGACCGCGTCGGCCGGCGAGTGCCGGTGATCGCCAAGCTCGAGAAGCCCGAGGCCATCGACAACCTCGAAGCCATCGTGCTGGCGTTCGACGCGATCATGGTCGCCCGCGGTGACCTGGGCGTCGAGCTGCCGCTCGAGGAAGTGCCGCTGGAACAGAAGCGCGCGATCCAGATGGCGCGGGAGAACGCGAAGCCGGTGATCGTCGCCACGCAGATGCTGGAGTCGATGATCGAGAACTCCCGGCCGACCCGCGCCGAGGCGTCCGACGTCGCCAACGCCGTGCTCGACGGTGCTGACGCGGTGATGCTGTCCGGCGAGACATCGGTCGGTAAGTACGTGATGGAGACGGTCGCCACCATGGCGAAGATCGTGCAGGCGGTGGAGCAGGGCAGCCGCAGCGTGCCGCCGCTGAGCCACGTTCCGCGGACCAAGCGCGGCATAATCTCGTACGCCGCCCGCGACATCGGCGAGCGTCTTGAGGCCAAGGCGCTGGTCGCCTTCAGCCAGTCCGGGGATACCGTGCGGCGGCTCGCGCGGCTGCACACCCGACTGCCGCTGCTGGCGTTCACACCGCTTCCGGAGATCCGCAATCAGCTGGCGATGAGCTGGGGCACCGAGACGTTCATCGTGCCGCGGGTGGACAACACCGACGCCATGATCCGCCAGGTCGATTCGGCCTTGATGAACACCGGTCGCTTGAAGCCGGGCGATCAGGTTGTGATCGTGGCCGGTGCACCCCCCGGTACGGTCGGATCGACCAACCTGATCCATGTGCACCGAATCGGCGAAGAGGACCATTGAGCGAGCAGCCTGACCCGGCGGACCGGTCCGATCTGGACCAACTTCTGGCGCTCTTCGACCTGGAGCAGCGCGAGGAAGACGTCTACATCGGCGAGCATCCGTCGGCGGTGGGGCCGCGGACGTTCGGCGGGCAACTACTCAGCCAGGGCATCGTTGCGGCCGGCCGCAGCGTGGAGCGCGAGACGCCGGTGCACGCGCTGCATGCGCACTTCATTCGTGCCGGCGACGTGTCGATGCCGATCGAGTACCACGTGCATCGCACGCGGGATGCGCGGTCGTTCGCCAATCGACAGGTGACCGCGATCCAGGAGGGCGACGAGATCTTCACGATGCTCGTGGCGTTCCAGGAAGCCGGTAAGGGCCTGGAGCACGCCGTCGAGATCCCGGAGGTGCCCTACCCGGAGGATCTGCCGCCGCTGGGTGAGCATTTCAAGGGGTTCGAAGAGCGGATCGCGGCGTTCGTCAACGCGATGCACCCTATCGACATCCGCTTCGCCAACGACCCGACCTGGAAGTTGCGCGAGTCCGGCGACAGGCTCGAGAACAACCGGGTGTGGATGCGCACCGACGGCCAGCTGCCCGACGACAAGCTGCTGCATGTCGCGGCGATGTGTTATGCGTCGGACACGACGGTGCTCGACTCGATCATCACCACGCACGGCCTGTCGTGGGGGATCGACCGGCTGTTCGCGGCGACGGTCAACCACTCGATGTGGTTCCACCATGACTTCCGATTCGACGACTGGATGCTCTACGCCACTGAGTCGCCGGTCTCGGCCGGATCGCGCGGCCTGGGTACCGGCCGTTTCTTCACCCGGGACGGCGCTCTGGCCACCACGGTGGTGCAGGAAGCGCTCATCAAGTACTTCCCGCCGCGCGGTTAGGAGCGTTCGCCCCTCAAACCGTGAGCAATGAGGCTCGCCGCTGCCTATGGCGCACTGACACGCCGCATATCTGACGGTTCGAGGGCGTCTCCACAGTTTCTTCGGCCATCCACAGATCGGCGTTCGTGCGCCGGTTCCTGGCCGCCGGTCGACGACCATAAGCGGATGAGATTGCCGCCGGGGTCTATCCGACATCCGAACTACGCCGAATCGGCTTGACACCTTGGGAGATTCGGAAGCTTCATACCCACGGAAGCCTGCAGCAGGTGCGGCACGGCTGGTGGGCGACATGCGACGCACCGATCGCGGTCCGGGCGGCGGTCGGACGAGGGGAGCGCTGTCTTGCGTGAGCGCGCTCGATCGGCACGGGGTCTGGGTACCGCCAGACCGCACGGTGCACATAAGGCAGCCGAAGCGTCGCACCTATGAATCCGGATGTCGGCCATATGGTTTGTCAGAGCCGATCTCGCAGTCGATCGACGAGGTACCGATCGCCTTCGCATGTGCGGCGCGCTGCCTGGATGCGGAGTGCCTGATCGCGGTGGCTGACTCGATCCTCAATCGCGGATTCCTCAATGAGGACGAACTCGGTGCGTTGCTTAGCGCCGCACCGATCAAAGTGCAGCGCCTGATGGCGAAGGTCGATGGGCTAGCGCAATCCGGAACGGAATCAATCTCGCGAGTACGGCTGCGGGGGATGGGGATTCACGTGCGTCTCCAGCACTTCATCGCTGGCGTTGGGTTCGTTGACTTGCTGATCGGCGAGAGCCTGATCATCGAGTGCGACAGCAAGCAGCATCACACCAGCGAGGAGGCATACAAGAAGGATCGGCGCAGGGACCGCAAGTCGCTGCGCAACGGGTACCTCACGCTTCGTGTCACCTTCGATGACGTTCTCTACGGATGGGACGAGGTCGTCGATGACATCCTCGAAATAGTACGGGCCGGGCTACATCGGTGCCTATTGGGCCGGCGCGTGCCCTCAATCCGTGAGATATCGGGGTCGCCGTAGCGCTGTGAGTATTCGAGCGCTCTATATCTCACGGATTGAGGGCGAACGATCTCACGGATTGAGGGCGAATGTCAGAACTGGCGCTCGCGGAACTCCGGCTTTTCGCGCTTGAGGCCCGCCTTGCGGGCGATTCCCGAGTTGTAGCCGCGCAGCATCCGCAACTGCAGCCGCTGCTCGGTGCCGAAGGACGACCGCGGTCCCTGATCCCAGGTCCGCTCGAACAGTTCTTTGGCCGCCGCCACCGCATCGGGCGACCGCTGCTTGATGACCTCGATGAATTCCATCGCCTCGGCCATCGGATCGTCGGAGACCTCGGATACCAGGCCGACCTGCTTGGCGTAGTCGGCGGTGAGCATCTCGCCGGTCATCGTGAGGCGCTTGGCGATATCGATTCCGGTCAGTTGGGCGATGCTCATCGACAGCGACATGTCCGGGATCAGCCCCCACTTGGCTTCCAGGATGGACAGGTCGGCATCGGTTGCCGCGTAACGAAAGTCGGCGCCCAGCGCGATCTGCAGGCCGCCGCCGTAACAGTGGCCGGTGATGACAGCGATCACCGGGACCGGCACCGATCGCCACGCCCAGCCCGGCGTCTGGAACGAGTTCGCGCCGGTAAGCGGGTTCGGCACAAAGGTTTTCGCGACACCGACCCGATCCTTGCCGACGGTTCCGAAGTCGAGACCCGAGCAGAAGGACGGTCCCTGTCCGTAAATGAGCACCGCGCGCAGCGACTTGTCCTTGGCTGCGCGGTCTGCTGCCGTGGTGAGGCCGTCGAGCATCGGCAGCGTGAGCCCGTTGTGCTTGTCGGGCCGATTGAGCCGAACGTGTGCGACTTGGTCGATGACTTCGTATTCGATTTCCGACATGCGCCCAGCGTAGGGCAGTTACCAGCTGGGGTAGCCGTCGACGGGGCCGAGCAGAGCCTCGATGCGGCGGCGGTTCATCAGGGCGATTTCGGCGCGGCGGACCATCAGATGCGGCTGGACGGTGGCGCCGCGGGTGCGAGTGTTTTCGCTGAACACCCGGTCGATGTCCTCATCGGACATCGCCGACAGCTCCATTTCGGCGTAGTCGAGCAGGTCCTTGCGGTCGATATACGGGCGCTGGAGAGCCACGCTGTGGCTCCAGGTCACCGAGCTGCAGCACTGGTACAGCAGATACTCGGCCTTGCGCATCGGCAGATCGTTGAAGCCCTCGAGTCCAATTCCTTGTCGCGTCAACATGTTCAGCTCCTCTCCGCAGGTACATCGTTATGCCGCGCGGTCGGGATTCGCCAGACGGACGGGCACTCGTTTACGAGGAATTTGCGGCGGTAATGTGAGCGCAACGCAAATGATGAGGAGAGCGGCAATGTCGTATAAGTCCGTAACGGTGGAAATCGCTGACTACATCGCCGAGGTGACGCTGATCGGCCCGGGCAAGGGCAACGCGATGGGCCCCGACTTCTGGTCGGAGATGCCGCGGGTCTTCGCCGAGCTCGACGCGAATCCGGAGGTGCGCGCGGTGGTGCTGACCGGCTCGGGCAAGAACTTCTCCTACGGACTGGATCTGACCGCGATGGGTGGCGGCGCGTTGGCGCCGGTGTTCACGGGGGAGATGACCGCGCGGGACCGGCTGGTGCTGCAGGACGAGATCCGTGCGATGCAGACGGCGATCACTGCCGTGGCTGAATGCCGCAAGCCCGTTGTGGCTGCGATTGCCGGATGGTGCATCGGCGGCGGCGTGGATTTGATAACGGCCGCGGACATTCGGTACGCGAGTGCGGATGCGAAGTTCTCGGTGCGTGAAGTGAAGGTTGCGATCGTGGCGGACATGGGCACATTGGCTCGGCTGCCTCAGGTGGTCGGTGACGGGCACACGCGTGAGTTGGCGTTGACGGGCAAGGACATTGACGCGGCCCGCGCGGAGAAGATCGGTCTCGTCAATGACGTGTTCGACGATCAGGATGCGCTGCTGGCGGCTGCGAAGGCGACGGCACGGGACATCGCCGATCAGTCGCCGCTCGCGATGGCTGGCGTGAAAGAGGTGCTCAACTTCTCGCGGCGCTCGGCGGAGGACGAGAGCCTGAAGTTCGTCGCGGTCTGGAACGCGGCGTTTCTGGCATCGAGGGATCTACTCGCGGCGGTCACTGCAGCGATGACCAAGCAGAAGCCGACTTACACGGGCGAGTAGCGCGGCAAAGCTCAACCAGCGCGAGCTCGGCTGGGACTCGAGCTCCCATCCCGGACATGTCAGATCGACACGGCCGAACTTCGCATCTAAGGCACGCTGCGACGTTAGCCTGACCGGTATGTCCGCTATAACGAACAGTTCTGTCGCGACCCGTCCAGTTCGACGCCGCTCCCGCCGCCTACAGTGGGGAGCCTGGGCCTCCGCTGTGCTCGCCGCGGGAACCGCGACGATGGTCTCTACTCCCGTCGCGCAGGCCGCGCCGCAATTGTCGGTGACGACCGTCGCGTCGGGTCTGTCGATTCCGTGGGATGTCGAGGTGGCACCGGACGGCACCGCCTTGATGACGGAGCGGTCCGGCGGGTTTGTGGCGGTAAGGCCGACCGGTGCCGTGGTGCGGCCGCGCGCAGACTTCTCACGATTGTTCGCAGTCAAGGAGGCCGGCCTGATGGGCCTCGCCTTTGATGATGGCTTCAACACCAACCGTCGCGTCTACACATGCCAGGCCGAGGCGCGGCCTGGGGCGCTCAGCATCCCCAGCGGTTCGGCGGACCTGCCGCTACCGTTTCCAAGCACCGGTCAGGTCGTCAACGTGGTCGCCTGGCGGATCAGCGGTGACTGGACCAGCGCGACGCGCGAACCGACCGTGGTGACCGGAATTCCGGTGACGGCATCGGGGCGGCACGCCGGCTGTGGACTCGCGGTTTCGGGAAACACCCTGTGGATCGGAACCGGGGACACCGCGACACCGTCGGTGCCGCAGAACCGACAGTCGTTGGGCGGCAAAGTGCTACGGGCGCAACTCGACGGCGGTCCGGCGTCGATTTACACGCTGGGACACCGCAACATTCAAGGTGTCGCGGTGCAGCCTGGCACCGGCCGGGTATATGCGATCGAGCAAGGTACCGATCGTGACGATGAATTGAATCTCCTTCGCGCAGGAGGCAATTACGGTTATCGGCCCGACCGCGCGCCGCTGATCTACGACGAATCCGTACCGATGACCGACCCGATCCGGGTGCCGGGCGCTATCGGCGCAGTGTGGAGCTCGGGCCATCCGACGCTCGCGACGACGGGTCTGCAGTTCTTGCCGTCTACGGGGTGGGGAGAGTATGGCGGTGGACTGGTGATCTCGACGCTGAAGGGCGAGCGCCTGGTGTTCATGCGGTTGTCGGCGGATGGTCAACGCGTGGTGTCGAGCGTCGAAGCCCTCGGTGAGAGCTATGGCCGCTTGCGTGGCCTGGCCGTTGCCCGGGACGGTTCACTGCTGGTGACCACCAGCAACGGGAATTCAGCCGACCGACTGCTTAGAGTGCGCTGGATGAGCTAAGGCGCTGTGCAACAACGACATCATCGTGCATACGTATGATGAGGCACATCGTGACGCGCTACGAATGGGTGGGGTCGTAAGATATGTCGACGGGTCCCGTCAGCGCGGGATCTGATCGATCACCGCGGTAGTCGCCTCAATCGCCTTGGCGCACTCGTCAATTGGTGAGCGTGTCCGAAGGCGAATCGCAATTGTGACTACGCCAGCTTGTTCTGATTGAACGTACGTGCCGCAGGTTTGCTGTGGCTCTTTGAACACCGCGACCTGACGGCCCGCAATGGTTGTGTCCGGAAGCCATTTGGTGACTGACTGATGTTGCGCGCGATACGCAATCAGTGAATCCCAGTTTGTGACAATCTGACTGAGACTCCAGGTAGCGCCAAGTTGGGAGTCCCTCCAATCGCACCCTCGAACCGGGTCGTTCGGGATCGTAGCTGCATCTTCCTGGGTGTTGGCATCAAGGCCAATACCCGCGATGTACGGACTTAACGATGAGCATGGTTCGTAGGTTGAGCCGTCATTCTTGGTGTTCAACCGTGAATCGCGCCCGGGCTGGCTGACAGAAGAGATCGATATCATCCTGCTACTTGATCCGTCCATATCGGGATTTGAACATCCAGTTATCACCAAACCGATGGCGGCGATACCTAAAACTGTGGCAGTGCAGTTCGTCACCTGACCTACCCAGTCGACGAATCGTCGGCGGATCTAAGTGAACGTGCACTTGTTCTGCATGAACTGGCGTGCGCATCAAGATACTCGGCCTGATTTGCTAAGTACCCCGTGATGGACTGACGGTCCCCGCGCAAGGCAGTCGACACACGTTCGTGCATCGATGTGCCCTCGACGCAGTCTCCAAAACAGTTCGTACTTAGCAATGCGCTGATCGCGCCGCGCTGGGAGTCCAGCACCTGCTGAAACTCCTCATCCGCCCTTGCGAACGCTTCCCATGCCTCGTCTGATGATCGCACTACCGGCATCGTGGCCTGGCTGGCATGTTCGTGCGCGACCAGCCGCATCTCGAATGGCATCGGTACGCCGATGTCGAATTTCCAGCTCATGTCGTCTCCATTCGCTTGGCGTCCGGAGATCTCTCGATGCCGGACACATCCCATCAAGTATGACGGATATGTCCGGTATCGGGTTCCGCGGATCCGTGGAACCGACGAACGTCAGCGCTGCAGCTGGCCGCTGGTGACGAAGTGCGAGATCAGGTCGCGAATGGTGCTGTCGGTATCGCGCGGGGTGTACCCGAGCTCCGCCTGCGCCTTGCTGCCGTCGACCAGCGGCGATGACTCGAGTGCGCCAACCGAAGCCTTGGTGATGACGTCGGAGTTGAAGATCTTGCAGATCGGCTCGGCGATCGGAACGATCGCGGACAGCACCTTCAATGGCACCGCGAACAATGGCCCGCGCCGCCCGTTCAATCGCGCAGCGATACGGCATACCTGCACCATCGGCAGGAACTGCCCGGTGATCAGGTAGTTCTCGCCGGTGCGGCCCTTCTCGCCGGCCAGCACCAGACCCTCGGCGACGTCACGGACGTCGACGAAGTCGAAGCCACCCTCGACGAATGCCGGCACGCGGCCGCGTGCGGCGTCTCGCAGGATGCCGTTGATACGGGATAGTGGCGCCTTGTCGACCGGGCCGTACACGGCGGTCGGATTGCACACGACGGCGTCGAGGCCTTTGTCGATGACCGCCCGCAGTTCCTGCTCGCCGGCGAACTTCGATCGGTCGTACACCGGCAGATCATCGTCCGTGGACCGCGGCGAGTTCTCGTCGATGTTGCCGCCGCAGGCGTACTGATCGAACGAGTGGATCGAGCTGCAGTGCACCATCCGGCGCACGCCGGCGGCCAGGGCGGCTTCGGCCACGTTGCGAACACCCTCGGTGTTGATGCGCCAGGCCAGCTCGTCGTGGTGGGCGAGGGTGATCATCGCGACCAGGTGATAGACGACGTCGACGCCCTGGAATGCGGCTTCGAGCTGCTGCTCCTCGAGGATGTTCACGTTCAACCAGGTGACCTGGGCGCGGGTCTCGTTCTCGGGCTGGGCACGGTCGATCGCGACGACCTCGTTACCCTGCTCGACGAGCAGATTGACCAGGTTGGTCCCGACGAATCCGGCGGCGCCGGTAACTGCGACCTTCATGAAGCCTCCTCAATGAATCTGTGAGTAATGTAGAACACGTTCTAGTTGCAGGGGGACCGTCCAGATCGGAGAAGTCATGGCACGTCGCGATGAGTTGATTGCGGTGGTGGAGCAGTCTCCGGCCGCGGTGGGGCGGCATGACAAGGCGGCGTGGGTAGCACTGTTCGCCGACAACGCCCAGGTCAATGACCCAGTGGGGTCGGCGCCCAATGTCGGGCGCGAGGTGATCGGACGGTTCTACGACACCTTCATCGCGCCTAACACGATCATTTTCGGCGTCGAGCACGACATCGTGTGCGGCGATTCGGTGATCCGCGATCTGTCGATCGAGACCCGAATGAGCGACCACGTGAAGCTGCATGTCCCGATGCATCTGCGGTACGACCTCGACGCGGACCGCAAGATCGTTGGCCTCTATGCCTACTGGGAGCTGCCGGGGATGATCGGTCAGCTGCTCAAGCGCGGGCCGCTGGCGCTGCCGGTGGCGGTGAAGTTGTCGGCAAAGCTGATGAAGAACCAGCGGCTGAGCGGTTCGCTCGGATTCGCCAAGGGGTTCAATCGGGTGGGCGTGGCCGGCAAGGAATTGGCTGCAGTCTTCCTTGACACCATCACGTCTGGCACCAACCTGGGTGTCGCCGAGGCGATGCTGGGGGATCGCCCTGTCGTGAAAATCGGTGAGCACCAAGGAACTGCACTCAGTTCGATCGGCGAGCGGGTCGCCGGATTCCGAGTCGGGAAGACCCTTGCCGCGGGCGATTTCGTCACCGCGAGTTTGTTCAACGTTGCCGACCATGCCGTTGTCTTGCTGCAGTTCCAGAAGAACGAAATTGTCGGCGTAACCCTATATATCGAGGATTAGTCGCTGCGCCATATTGCTTGGGAACACGCAAGAATGCGCGATATTGAGCCGACGATCTGCGAAAAAAGTTAGTGTCGGTATGGAAATACTGGGGTTAATGATATTGCGACGTCAGTCATATTGAACAAATCCGGGCGAATACTGGGTCAACTGACCTAGTCGCGCGTTAACCTGTGCCGGTGTCGAGGATCCGTGCGCGAATTGTCGCGATAGCCGCCTCTCTTGGTGTCGCGATTGCCGTAGTGGCCGATTGCAGTGCCGCGCAGGCGGATCCCGCTGGTGGCTGGACGTTGCCGCGGCTGACGGTTGTAAACCGGACCATTTCCGATGTGACAGGTCGTGCGGTCCTGCTGCGCGGCGTGAATGACAACGAACTGGCCGAGTACGCCCAGAACGATCCGTCGTTGCCGACGGTGGCTCCGTTCAACACCGGCGACTTCGCGCGGATGGCATCGCTGGGCTTCAACGTGGTGCGCCTGAATCTGTCCTGGTCGCTACTTGAGCCCACGCCGGGCGCGTTCGACCGCGGCTACGTCAACAAGATCCACGAAGCCGTCGACGCGGCCAAGAGCAACGGCATCTACACGCTGCTCGACATGCATCAGGATGCGTGGGGGCCGGCGGTGGGCACCCCGAAGGGCAAGTTCTGCCCGCCGGTCCTGACCAAGCCAGGTCTTGGCTGGGACGGCGCGCCGGCATGGGCGACCATCACCGATGGTTGGAGTACCTGTGCGGTCGGCGGCGTGCGGGAGATCTCGCCGGCAGTGGCACGGGCGTTCCAGAACTTCTATGACAACACTCGTGGCATCCAGGATCATCTCGTCGCGACGTGGGGCAAGCTTGCCGCGGAATTCAAGAGCGAGCCCGCCGTCATGGGCTACGACCTCCTGAATGAGCCGAATCCGGGCGTGCGCAATCCTATTTCGGAAGCGGATCAATTGGGCCGGTTCTACCAGCGCGCGATCGCGGCGATTCGTGTCGCCGAGCGTGGCGGGTCCCCACATCTGATGGTGTTCGAGCCGAGTGCGATCTGGTCGGCGTTCGGGATCGATGCCACACCACCCGCCCGCTATGTGGGAGACCCGCTCTCGGTGTTCTCGCCGCACCTGTACAACGAATCGATCAACGTCATCACCAAGCTCCCGTCGATCGAGCAGGGCTTCCAGATCGCGCGTAGCGCGGCCAACCGCTACGGCGTGCCGATGTGGACCGGTGAGTGGGGTTGGTTCGGAAACCCCAATACGGATGCGGCTCAGGTGAACAGATTCATTGATCAGCTTGACCGCTACCAGACCGGCGGTGCCTGGTGGTCGTGGACACAGGCCTGTGGTGACCCGCATACCATCCGGGACGGAAACACCCAGCGCACCAATGGAAACCTGAATCTCACGGACTGCCCGTCGGGGGCGCCGCTCGGATTCCAGACCGGGTTCACCGGTCCATTGTCCCGTGCGTACCCGCGCGCGATGCCGGGACGGGTAACAAATATGGACGCGCACGGATTCAACGGTGTCGGCACCGGCCGGATCGAAGCCTGGTACCCGGGCGCCGCTCGGCCGCAATTGACCGCAACCAATGTTCAAGACCTTCAGCTCACGCAAGTGAGCGGTGGATGGCGGCTGACCGCGCAGGCTTCGGGGGCCTACGCGGTGATGTCGGCCTGACAGTTCGGAAAGGATTCGAATGCTGTTGACACGACACGAAACGAAGTTCGAGCAGGCGATCGCCGACTCGGAGTGGAACCCCGATGCCTTGCTGGACTGGATCGATCATCCAGAGCTGGCCGAGGCAGCGCGTCTCTACTACGCGGCTCGCTGGCTGGAGCGGGGCCTGACGGGCCTCGCTCAGCGACAGCTGGAGATCGTGCTGGGAGTGGAGCCGTCGAACTCGGCGGCACTGTTCTGTCGTGAGCATCCGCTGTCCGTGGAAATCGACATCATGGGCCTTCCGGTCGAGGTGAACGTCGACCGCGACGGCGGTGCACTGCTGCTCGCCGGAATCTATCTCGGACAACAGGATTGGTTCCGCCTCGACATGGTCCTGCCATCGATCGGCGACCAGCGCGCTAAGACGGTGCTGGCCGCGGTAAGCGCCTTCGAACAGGGGCTCTACGACGACGTCCTGCATCAGACTCGTCGGCTGTCGGGGAAGTCCTGCGTCGCGATCGACGGACTTGGGTTGGTCTTGCGCGCGTGCGCATTCCGTGAGCGGGGTGACGTTCTCGCAGCCGAGCGTGCCATGACCGACGCATACCTGGCTGCCTGGGTGCATCGCGATACCGCGCTCTATGACCTTTACGAGGCCGAGCTCGGCCGGACGCTCGCGGTGAAGCACCGCCTTTACGGTGCGGGTCGCGACAGTGACATCGAGGATTACGACGAGGACTGATCGTGGCTATCGGTTGTCGCGCTTGGCCTGCCGTCGCGCGCCCTGGGCTTGTGACGACGCCTCGTACTTAATGCGGCCGGGCGACTCGCGCGTCTGATCGACTCGCGCTTTGCCCTTCGACTTCACCTTGCCGCCGCCTTTCGTCGAGCTACCTGGACCTGCGCCGTTCTTCATTATCGCGGCCAGCCGCTCTGCCCGGATCTGGTCGGCGGACTCGTGGGCCGCAACTGCGAGTCGACGACTGACGCGGCTGAGTGCCGCCTCGAACAGTTCGGCGCGCTCGGCCCGGCGAACGTTCACCTTCTTCGCCAGGCCGCGGCCGCCCTTCTTGGCGACCTTCTCTGCGCCCTTGCGCCGGTAGTCCTTGACGTATTTGTTGCGCGCTCGTCGAGTCCGCTTATGCAGCTTGAGGAGCTTTGCTTCGGAGAGATCCGCGATCCGGTCGTCTTCGGTCTCCATGATGAGTCGGGTTTCGGACTCAGACAGGCTGTTCTTGATCTTGGACATGCGCGCCTCCCGACTACGGCGCGAATCGTTGTCCGGGCCGACGGCCCGGATCTGATCCGTTCCCGATTCGCCGTGTCCTGCGATGTTAGAACACCGAGTTCGTTCGCCGACGTAAATTTCGAAAGGACGTCGAGACCGCCGCTGACTCGCTAGTCGGTTCTGCTGGGAAACAACGGATTTCAAGCGATGAGTTTGCGAAGCAACGCGTCGATCGTCGACTGCGGCAGCTCGAGGCCCTCGCGCACGTAGCCGTCAACGCTGCCATAGGTGTTCGTGGCCTCGTCGAGCGCGGCTTGCAGGGCTTCCGGGTGGACGCTCATCAGTGCGTTGATTCCCTCGCCCGCCGCCGATCCATGCGCGGCGGTGATGTTCTGGGTGTACTCGTCGATCGTCGGCCGGTGGTACTCGTTGCTCAGCAGGTAGTCGGCGATGATGTCGGCTTCGGAAACGCCGGCGATCGACTGGAGCAGCGCGGCCGTCCAGCCGGTTCGATCCTTGCCGGACGCGCAGTGGAAGATCGCCGGGCCATCGGCATCTGCCAACTGCTGCAACAGATTTGCGAACTCTTTCCGCTGGTCGGCATCGCTGACGAACGCGCGGTAGACGCCGACGAGATACTGCATGCCCAATTCGCCTGTCAGCGTGGAGAAATCGAGATCCGCGATGGTGCCGTGCTCATCACCGTGGATATTGATGTGAACGTGCTCCGCGCCGGCCGGCAGTATGTCGGGCCGTTCGGTGATCTCGGAGGACGTGCGCAGATCGAACACCCTGGTGATGTTCAATGCGGCGAGCAATTCCGCGTCTGCGGGCTCAGGTGTGATCCGATTGGCCCGGTAGAAGACTCCCCGAGTCAGTTGGCGGCCGTCGCTCGTCCGGTAGCCGACGAGATCTGGGCCGGCCACATCGCGGAAGTTGTTGATCGAGGCCAGCTTCGGTGTTGCCGGGATGACGGTCTGCTCGTCTGCTGTGCTGGTCAAGATTCCTGCCGTTCCGGTCGGGGGAGTGGTCCGAATCGGACCTTACGCCGCCGTCGGCGCCGGCAGCATCGCGCGGTCCGCTGGATGGGCTGAGCCAACATGACCTGGCGGTAGGTAGGCACCCGGCGGATGAACACGGCCTGCCGCATGTGTGATCTGGGGTGTTTGCACTGTATGTCCCGTTGAGTGGGATGCCGTGCCGCCGATCCGGTCGGCCCGGCTGATTGTGTGAGGCGTGCCACCCACGGTTCGGGGGTTTCCGACGTGCACCAGGGTGGCCGTCCACTACCAGGAAAGGCCTATTCACTCATGCGTATTCGATCGCTTCGATTATCCGTCGCCGTTGTCGCGTCGACCGTCGCCGCGGCGACAGTCGTTGCCACTGGCGGCGTGGCGTCCGCCGACATCGACTTCGGGAGCTCCGGGGGAAGCTTCGGAAGCAGCGCCGCTCCCGGCGAAATGACCATCACCCTGGTCCGCCATGCCGAATCTGCCGGCAATGCTTCCGGCCTGATCGACACCAAGGTGCCCGGACCCAACCTGACCGATCTCGGACGGTCGCAGGCCGCCAAGCTCGCTACTCAGCTGGCCGCCAACAAGTTTGACGCCGCATTTGCGTCCAATATGGTGCGCACCCAGCAGACCGGTGCTCCGACGGCCGCCAACCATCACCTGACGATCAATGTTCAGCCAGGCTTCCGCGAGATCGAGGCCGGCGACTACGAAGGCACTCCTGAAGCTGCGGCAATGACCGGATACCTGCAGGCGCCGATCAAGTGGCTCTCCGGCGACCGGAATGCGCGGATTCCCGGATCGATTGATGGCAACGAGTTCGACAAGCGATTCGACGATGCGCTCCTCAACGTGCAGCGCCGGGGCAGCACGCACCCCGTGATCTTCTCGCACGGCGGCACCATCATGTTCTGGTCGATGATGAACGCGAACAATGCCGATCCGAGCAAGCTGGGCACCGATCCGATGCGAAACGGTGGACACGTCACCCTGAAGGGCAGCCCGCAGAAGGGCTGGACGATCGTCGAATGGGTCGGCCACCCGGACCTCGGCTGATCAAGTCTTCAAGAACGCGCCCCGGCGTCATCGAGATATCGATGACGCCGGGGCGCGTCTTGTTCTGGAGTCCCAGCTGGTCCCAATGCATTCGGTAGTCAGGCTCGGCCTAAGAACCAGGACCTGAACTCACACTGGACGGGTTTTGAATCCGTTTTGTCGGGCTTGATGGGCGGACGATGAATTGGGGTAGGTGCAACCGGCAAGGGGCGCTGCAAATGCAGTGCACCCGGGTGCCGAAGCCAATACCCGGGCGCACCGCTGGCGTGTGGCCTACCGCGCGACAACCACCGATGATCCGTGACCGAACAGGCCCTGGTTCGCGGTGACGCCGACCTTGGCGCCCTCGACCTGCCGGCCGGTGGCCTGACCCTTGAGCTGCCAGTTCAACTCGCAGACCTGAGCAATCGCCTGAGCCGGGATGGCCTCACCGAAGCAGGCGAGTCCGCCGGAGGCGTTGACCGGGACCTTGCCGCCGATAGTGGTGGCGCCCGAGCGCAGCAGCTGCTCTGCTTCTCCCTTGGCGCACAGGCCCAAATGCTCGTACCAGTCGAGCTCCAGCGCCGTAGAGAGGTCGTACACCTCGGCCAGGCTGACATCTTCAGGGCCGATGCCGGCCTCGGCGTATGCGGCATCAAGGATCTGATCCTTGAAAACGCGCTCCGGTGCCGCCACTGCAGCGGTGGAATCGGTTGCGATGTCCGGCAATTCAGGAAGGTGCTGCGGGTACTGCGGTGTCACTGTGCTGATCGCACGAACCGACGGCACGCCTTCCAGCGATCCGAGATGCTTCTCGGCAAACGACTTCGACGCCACGATCAGTGCCGCGGCTCCGTCCGAGGTCGCGCAGATATCCAACTGCCGCAATGGATCTGAGACCACCGGGCTGGCGAGCACATCTTCGACGGCAGCTTCCTTGTGGTACCGCGCGTACGGATTGTTCAGGCCGTGCCGCGAGTTTTTGACCTTCACCTGAGCGAAGTCCTCGGACGTGGCGCCGTACAGATCCATGCGACGGCGAGCCAGTAGTGCGAAGTAGACCGGGTTCATCGCACCGATCAAATGGAATCGTTGCCAGTCGGGGTCTGCTTTGCGCTCGCCGCCGACCGGGGCGAAGGCGCCCTTCGGTGTGGTGTCGGCACCAATGACCAGTGCGACGTCACAGAATCCGGCGAGGATATGCGCGCGGGCACTCTGCAGCGCCTGCGAACCACTGGCGCAGGCGGCGTAGCTCGACGACACCGGCACACCGTTCCAACCCAGCTTCTGGGCGAACGTCGAGCCGGCGATGAAGCCGGGGTAGCCGTTGCGAATGGTGTCTGCGCCGGCGACCAGCTGAATCTGCTGCCAGTCGAGGCCGGCTTCGGCGAGGGCAGCACGAGCAGCGATCACGCCGTATTCGGTGAAGTCCTTGCCCCACTTGCCCCACGGGTGCATGCCCGCGCCGAGGATGTACAGGGGTTCTGGTGCGCTCACTGGGCGATCCTCCACGCGTATACCTCGCGCTCGACACCCTCGTCGTCGGTGTAGAGCGTCATGGTGGTCAGTTCCATTTCCATGCCGACCTTCAAGTCAGCGGCCAGCGTGCCCTCGACGACCTTGGCAAGCACGATGATGCCCTCGTCGGCGAGCTCCACAGCGGCGAGCGCGAACGGCTCGAAGGGATCCTGCGCCGGGTACGGCGGCGGTGGCGGATAACGGTTCTCGGTGTAACTCCACACCTTGCCGCGACGCGACAGCTTCACGGCCTCGAGCACGTCGCTGGTGCAGGCAGGGTTCGGGCAGTTGTTCTCGCGCGGGGGGAACACGTACGTTCCGCAGTCCGGGCATTTCGCGCCGATCAGATGGGGGTTACCGGCCTCGTCGGTATCCCACCAACCGTCAACGGCAGGCTGGGTATTGGTTGTGGCTGACACTCGCTCACACTAACCCGACACCCCGGGCGGATCTAGAACGTGTTCCAGTCTGCGGGACCGTCGCTTGCGCGACCAGACGCAACTGACTTGCTGAGTGCCCTCGGTGAGACTCGAACTCACACTGGACGGGTTTTGAATCCGTTGCCTCTGCCAATTGGGCTACGAGGGCGTGCTGAGCAACTTTAGTAGATCGGCCCCGCGTCGGGCCAACCGGTATCGTGACCTGCCATGACCGAACCGACCGCCACCGGCCCAACAGTGCTTGTAGCCGAGGACGATTCCCTGATCCGGATGGACCTCGTCGAGATGCTGACCGAGGATGGCTACCAGGTGGTCGGGGAGGCCCCCAATGGTCAGGTCGCCGTCGAACTCACCGAGGAACGCCGGCCGAACCTGGTGATCATGGACGTGAAGATGCCGGTCCGCGACGGTATCGACGCGGCCGCCGAGATCGCGACCAAGCGTCTGGCCCCGGTCGTCATGCTGACCGCTTTCAGTCAGCGCGAGTTCGTCGAGAAGGCGCGCGACGCGGGGGCGATGGCTTACCTTGTCAAGCCGTTCACCAAGGCCGATCTGGTGCCGGCAATCGAGCTCGCCGTCAGTCGCTACCAGGAGCTGACGGTTCTCGAACGCGACGTCGCCGACCTCACCGAGCGCCTCGAAACTCGTAAGGTGATCGAACGCGCCAAGGGCATCCTGCAGAAGTCTCAGGGCCTCAGCGAGCCCGAGGCATTCAAATGGATCCAGCGAGCCGCGATGGACCGGCGGACCACGATGAAGGCCGTCGCGGACGTGGTGATCGAGACCCTGGGCTGAGCGCCGTCATTCGACCGGATCAAATGGGCGACGCGGACGTTGCATGGCGCGCATCCGACCACCGCAGACCCATAGGCTAGGCGTCGTGCAGCCGAATGTCCGATTCTCCGGAGGGAATGCCGACCCGTCGGCAACCATCGATCCTCCGGCCCCCACTCGGCCGTACACGTTCGGCGAACTCATCGACATGCCGTTCGGCCTGCTGCAGGCGAGTATCAAGACACTTGCCGGCCTCGGCGCGGTAGGTTTGGTGATCGGTGAAGCGCTGATCCTCGCCGTCTCGTCGATCGTCAGCCTCGCGGGTGGCGGGGGAGAGACGCTGGTTCGGAGCACGGTCATCGTCACCGCCGCGATCTACCTCTGGGTATTGCGCACCGTTCTGCGTGGTGTCGCGACTTCCACCGGACTGGCCGCGATGGGTGGGCGGCGTCTGCGCTGGCGAGTGGCGCTGGCCGACGTCCGGTCGCACGCCGGCCCGTTCCTGCGACATCAGTTGATGTTCACGCTGGTCGGCCTGCCGTTCTTCTTGTTGGTGGTGGGCGCGATTCCGTGGCCGGCGCTGATCCTGACCCTGCCGATCCAGATCTGGCTGGGCCGCATCCGCGCCAGGCGATACGTCGCGGCACCGGCGATCTTCGCCGAGAACGTGGACTACAAGACGGCGGTGTGGCGTTCGAAACTGTTGACCGCGAAGAACGTCGGTCGACTGACCTGGATCTGGATCGATCATCGGCTGCTGCTCATCCCGGTTGCGTACCCGCTCTACGCATTCCGCGAGAAGTTCGGGATGTTCACCGGTACCGAACGCTGGGGATCGATCGCGCTGTCTGTGGGCGCGGTCATCCTCATCGTCGCGATCGGGGAGATCGTCGAGGCCAACACCCGAGTGCTGGCCTACTTCGATACCCGATGCCGCCGTGAGGGATTCGACATCCGGGTGCCGCGATGAGACCTGAGAACGAGCCGACTCCGCCGCCGGCGAACCTGGGCCCGTCGCAGGCGCATCGCGACCTCGCCGATGCGGCCGCGCATCACGGCGATCTCGATCGTGCTCTGCGCGAGCGTTTTCGCGCGATGATCCGTGCCCTCGAGCAAGGCGGCACCCTCAGGACTCGCCGCTCCCGCACGGCCGATGAGACCGTCGACGACACCACGTCGGTCCTGCCCCCCGAGGCCCATTCCGGGATGCAGCCGGCGGCCCGCGCGTTCGACGAGGTCGTCTATGGCGGACGGGCCGCTAGTAAGGCCGATTACCTGCAGCTCGACCAACTGGATAGGTACTCGCAGGGCGCCCCACCGCCCAAGCCGGATGCCGTCGAGGTCGACGAAGATGTGCCGGCACCACGTCGGGAGACTCCGGATTGGCTGCGCGACAAACGAATCTGGATCGGCATCGCGACGCTCCTACTCGTCGCCCTCGCCGCGATCCTGCTGAGTCAGCTGTCATCCTGTTCGGCTCCGACGGCCCCGCACCAGCAAAGTCCGCAGAACACTGCCACCACACCGCGCACGACACCGCCGACCACCACACCGCCGACAACGACTCCGCCCCACCCCAGCGAACCGCCGCGGGAATCGCGACCGAGTACTGGCGGCCAGCGGTCGATCTTCAGCGACATGTCGTCCCCGGCGACCACCGCCTTGGCGCTGTTCGCGGTGACTGCCGGGCTGATCGTGTGGTGGCGCGCTCGTCGCCGCGGCACGCTCGTCGCGGAACCGAGACCAGTGGAGGTACGCGCCGACGAACTGCTCGAAGGCCAGGCCGGCCTGTACCGCCGCGCCAATGATCCGGCGCATGTGGCCGAGAAGCTCAGGGCCGCAACGATGCGACGAATCCGGCCCGGACTCGGCGTGCGTTCCGACGCGAATCATGATCAGCTCGTCGCCGCCATCGCCACCCGCGCCGGCATTTCCGCCGCGCAGGTGGGCCAGACCCTGTACGCACCCGTCACCGACGCCGCCGACCTTGACCGCGTGGTCGCTGAACTCGACTATCTCGAAGCTTCCACAGGAGGAAATCGATGAACCCGAACGAACCCACCGTGTCCGTGAATCAGGGCGGCACGGCGAACCCGAATGCGGGCAATCCGCAGGCGTTCAGTGCGATACGTGCCGAGGTCGGAAAGGCCGTGGTGGGGAACGATACTGCGGTTACGTTCTTGATCCTCGCGTTGCTGTGTCGCGGTCACGTGCTGCTCGAAGGTGTTCCGGGCGTCGCGAAGACACTGTTGGTGCGTTCGTTGGCGACGGTGCTGGACCTGCAGCATGCCCGCGTGCAGTTCACGCCGGATCTGATGCCGGCCGACGTCACCGGCTCGCAGATATACGATCCGCACAGTGCCGAGTTCACCTTCCGCCCCGGGCCGGTGTTCACCAACCTGCTGCTCGCCGATGAGATCAACCGCACCTCGCCGAAAACCCAGTCGGCGCTGCTGGAGTCGATGGAGGAGCGGCAGGTCTCGGTCGACGGCCAGCCCAGGCCGCTGCCGGATCCATTCATGGTGATCGCCACTCAGAACCCGATCGAGCAGGAGGGCACGTACCCGCTGCCGGAGGCCCAGCTCGACCGATTCCTGTTCAAGGTCACCATCGACTTGCCCGATCGGGACCACGAGTATCAGATCCTGCAACGCCACGCGGCCGGCTTCAATCCACGTGATCTCAGCGCCTCCGGTCTCAAACCCGTTGCCGGCCAGCAGCAGTTGCGGGATGCGTGGGCGGCCGTGGCCCGGGTGGCGGTGAAGCCCGAAGTACTCGCGTACATGGTCGACGTCTGCCGCGCGACTCGGTCGGCGCCGCCCGTGCAGCATGGTGCATCGACCCGTGGTGCCACGTCCCTGCTTGCCGCCTCGCGTGCGTTGGCCTGGCTGAGCGGCCGGACCTTCGTCACGCCGGACGATGTGAAATACGTTGCCACCAATGCCCTCGCCCATCGGCTGCAGCTGCGTCCCGAGGCCGAACTCGACGGCATCACGACGCAGGCCGTCATGGCGACGGTGCTCGGTTCGCTGCCGGTCCCGGTGTAGCCGTGGTTGTTTCGGGACGATTGGCCTGGGTGGCCGCCACGATCGCGGCGGTCTGCTTCGGTATCGCATTCGTCCTGCCGGCGTGGGCAGCGATCACCATTGGCCTGGTCCTGCTGGTGGCGCTCGTCGCGGTCGATACGCTGAGAATCGCGCAGATCGATGGGGTGGAGCTGTCTCGCGACGCGATGACTGTGGTGCGACAGGGGAATTCGGCCACCGTCACGCTGTCGGTGACCAACACGGGGGCGGTCACCATCAAGGGCGAGCTCTGGGAGGACTGGCCGGAGTCGGTGCAGCAGTCGGTGCATCACCACCGATTCACATTGGCGCCGAACACCGTCGTTCGCGTGCGGACGACGCTGACGCCTTCGCAGCGCGGAGATCGAGACGCGGGACCGATCACCTTCCGCAGTTTCGGTCCGTTCGGACTGGTGGGCTGGCAGTTCAAGTATCTGGTCCCGGCGACAGTCCGGGCTCTGCCGCCGTTCCGCACCGAGAAGCAGCTGCGTTCCAAAGTGAAACTGCTGCAGCACCTGGAAGGCCGCAGCCTCACCGACATTCGCGGCGCGGGCAGCGAATTCGACTCGTATCGCGAGTACGTCGTCGGCGACGATGTGCGGGCCATCGATTGGCGCGCCACCGCCCGATCGAACGACGTCATCGTGAAAACCTGGCGCCCCGAACGCAATCGCAGCGTGCTGCTGCTCCTCGACACCGGGCGGACGTCAGCGGCGATGGTGGGGGACGGGACCCGGTTGGACGCCTCCATCGAGGCGGCGCTGTTACTCGGTGGCATCGCGGCCGAGGCGGGGGACACCGTGTCGCTGTTGGCCTTTGATCGCGAGATTCGCGCGGAGATCCGTGGAACCAGCGGGCCTCGCCTGCAGTCGCGGTTGATGCATGGGCTGTCGTCGGTGGTGCCTCGACCGGTGGATACCGATTGCGCCGCCATGGTTCGCGCGGCGATCAGCCGTACGCCGCGCCGCGGGCTGGTCGTCTGGTTCACCGCGCTCGATGGCGCGATGATCGAGGAGAACCTGCTCCCGGCGTTGCCGCCGTTGCTGAATCGTCAGCGGGTCATGTTCGTCTCGGTCGTCGATCCGCACATCGCCGACGCTGCAGCCGACCGAGGCAGCCTCGACGACATCTATAAGGCCGCAGCCGCGGAATCGGTGCTGGCCGAGCGAGCTCTGGTGCAGACGACGCTGCGACGCAAAGGTGCCAAGGTGGTCAGTGCGCGACCCGAACTGCTCGCGTCGGCGCTTGCCGATGAGTATCTCGACCTCAAGCAGACGGCGCAGATGTGAGCGCCGGAATGTTGTCAGACGCGAATGAGATTCGTCGAGGCGGCGGTCAGATCGCGGCCGTGGCGTTCGGCCATCAGTGCCGCAAGGATGGGCGCCGGGGGATGCCCGGGCGGCGGCGTGGTGCGCAAACGATCGCATACGGAGTCCAGGAGTTCGGCGCCCAGCCAGTTCTGGGCTTCGGGGGTCAGATTCGGTATCCGAATCAGATACTGGCGCAGGGCCAATGCGAGATCGTCGGGTATGTCATCGACGGCGATCCGGGCAGTCCAGGTGGCGAAGAACGGTGCGGCGACGGGGCGCAGCGAGACCGGCAGTGCGCGTTCGCGGATCACGAGCGTTCCGGCCAGCACATCGCCGACCCGGCGGCCGTCACGCGAACAGAACGACGTGAGGATCGCGACGGCGCCGAACGCGCCCAGGATCCAGAAGTCCACGATCAGGCCGGACAGCGCGCGGGTGACCGCATGCCGGAAGTCGATCGGACCGCCATCGGCCCGGACGACACGCAGGCCGAGCACGTTCTTTCCGGGCGTCCGACCGATCGTCGCCTCCCAGAACGCCGGGTATCCGACGAGTGTGATCACTACGACCGCGATGGCGATCGCAGCCATCCAGGCCGGGTCCCGATCACTCGATGCCCAAATCGCTGCGGCGATTCCGAGCAGCAGCGCACCCAGGATCAGTTGCAGGACCAGATCGATCAGCATCGCCGCCGCGCGCGATGGGATGCGCGCAATGGACAGATCGAGCGATACGGCCTCGCCAGTGGTGATTTCAGCCAATGCCCTGTCCTTTGTTCATTAGCCCTTCAATGGCGGAGCTTTCAATGGAGGTGAACACCTGATGGATGTGGATGCCTACACCCTGACACACCGGGCCGGCTGGACGCGGCTCGATCAGTTGTCCAAACGACGCCGCCTGTCGGGGAGTGAGATCGATGAGCTGATCACCCTGTACCGGCGCAGTTCGCAGCAGTTGGCACGGATCCGCACGCACGAGGCCGACCCGGACGTGATCGCCGGGCTGTCGTCGATCCTCACCAGGGCCCGTGGCCGGGTGCTGCGTGCGCAGGGAAGCATTTGGTCGGATATCGGCCGATTCTTCACCCACCAGCTGCCGGCCGAGCTGTACCGCACTCGCGTGTGGTGGCTGTCGGTGATGGCGGTGTGCCTGCTGGTCGCGCTCGGTATCGGGGTCGCGGTCGACAATTCATCCGGGGCGAGAAAGTACTTCGGCGTGCACAACGCGCAGGCGTATACCGAGCGCGGTGGATTGTTCGAGTCCTACTACTCCGACCACACGCACAGCTCGTTCACGGCACAGGTCTGGACCAACAACGCTCTGGTAGCAGCGATCGCGTTGTTCACCGGAATCCTCATCGTGCCGGCGGCCTACTCGCTGTGGCAGAACACGGAGAACCTGGGAATCGCCGGTGGGGCGATGGCGCATGCCGACCGTCTCGACTCGTTCTTCGGATTCATCCTTCCGCACGGAATGCTCGAGATGACATGCATTTTCGTGGCCGGCGGGGTGGGTCTGAAACTCGGCTGGACGCTGATCGACCCGGGGCATGAAACTCGGGCGTCCGCGCTGGCGCGGCAGGGTCGGGCGACCGGCATGGTGGCGGTCGGACTGGCGATCGCCCTGTTCGTGTCCGGTCTGATCGAGGGATTCGTGACGCCCAGCGGATTCCCGGTCGCGGTGCGGATCGGCATCGGATTCATCGCCTGGGCGCTGTTCATGAGCTACGCGCTGATAGTCGGCAGGCAGGCGGCCAGTGAGCCTGCCGAAGACTCGGTTATTTAAAACGGAGATATATTCGCTATATTCGAAGGAGTGCTGACGGCGATCGAACAGGGGACTGGCCATGGAGGCAGAGATGACGGCGGAAGACCTGCCACTCGCGCAACGCAGCAGCGAGGACCTGCCGGGGCACTGGTTGCTGGCCAGGCTGGGCAAGCGGGTGCTGCGGCCCGGTGGCCGGGCGATGACCGAGCAGATGGTCGCGGATGCGGCGATCACCGGCGCGGACGTGCTCGAGTTGGCCCCGGGCCTCGGCCGAACGGCGCGACTGATTCTGGATGGCGGCGTTGATAGCTATGTCGGCGTCGAATCCGACGACGCTGCGGCCGCGCTCACCAAACAGGCGATCGGCGATCAGGGCGATGTGGTCGTAGCCGATGCCGCCGCAACAGGTTTGGCGGATGCCAGCCGCGATGTTGCGATCGGCGAGGCGATGCTGACCATGCAGACCGACCGGGCGAAGGCCGCGATCATCGGCGAAGTGGCCCGAGTTCTGCGTCCCGGAGGCCGGTACGCGCTCCATGAGCTCGCGCTGCAGCCGGACACGCTCGACGAGGACGTCAAGACCGATATCCGACGCGCACTCGCCAGGTCGATCAAGGTGAACGCGCGTCCTCTGACAGCCGACGAGTGGCGAACGATCCTGCAGCACAATGGCTTCGAGATCGAGAAGGTGTCATTCGCGCCGATGGCGCTGCTGCAGCCGCGGCGGATGATCGCCGACGAGGGGCCGCTGCGCACGCTGCGGATCGCGATTAATTTGCTGCGCGACGGTTCGGCGCGCAAACGCGTCCTCGCGATGCGGGCGACCTTCCGCAAGCACCGCGAACATCTGGCCGCCATCGAGGTCATCGCCGTCAAGCGGGGCGGCTGATGCCCACGGATCTTGCGGCCTGGACCCCGATCGACGGGTTGGCCGGGCCGATCGTCAAGACGAAGGCGGAGGCGCGGCCACAGGTCACGGTGGTGGCCCGCCCCGCCGGTCTCACGGTGGTGCGCATGGACTTCCGGGCCGGCGACGTCATGGCCGACCACCGTGCGGTATGGCCGATCCTGGTGATGACACAGGTCGGCACGGTGCGCGTGACCATCGGGGAGGACGCGGTGGAGCTGGTGGCCGGCGGCGCGGTGCATATCGCTCGGAATGTCATGCATGAACTGGTCGCCGTCACCGACGCCGTGGTGACGCTGCTGGTGCTGCATCCCGACGCGGCTTGAGTTCCCAGGGACAATAGAAGCCATGGTCGAACGCAACCGCCAGCGTGAGCGAGTATTGGAGATCGTCGCCGCATCGTCGACGCCGATCGATGCCGACACCGTCGCCGACGCGGCGGGCATACATGTCACGACGGCGCGATTCCATCTCAACAACCTGATCGCGGACGGCGAGATCAGCGCGGACCAGCTGCCCGCGACGGGTCGGGGACGACCGCGGCTGGTGTACAGCGCGCCGAGGCCATTGCCGATCGGCCAACTGCTGGGGCTACTGCTGGATCAACTCGGCGGAACCGAGGCGGTGCGGGAGGAACTCGCCGCACGCGCCGGACGATGCTGGGCGCAGCCGTATTTGGATGCCGTCGAGTCCGCCGACGTGCCGGATCCGGTGACGGTGGCGGGCCAGATCCTGCAGCGGCTGGGCTTTCGAATCACGGAGTCCTCGAGCGTGTTCGGCACGCATGAACTCAAGATCTGCTCCTGCCCGTTGCGTGGCCTGGCCGACACGCATCCCGAAGTCGTGCGGGGGGTTCAGCGAGGCATCCTGGAAGAAGCCTTCGCTCGCTGCGCCCCGGCCTTCGCCGCGCAGTATCGCGTTCTGGCACAGCCGAACTCGGACGGCGACTGCGCCGTCACGATCCGGCTCGCGCCGCTCACGACGAAAGCCGAACACCCGTTATAAGGACAGGCTTGCCTTACAAGTATTAACCGTAGTAGTTTCCGTTTAATGTCTCCGGCGATCCGCAGCGAGACGTATTCGAAAGGAAGCAAACGCGATGAACTTCGGAACATGGGCTCGTACGGGGAGGCGGACTCTGGTTGTCGTCGCGGCCGCCGCGACTCTCGTCACCGGCGCCGGAATGGCGACCGCGTCTGCGACGCCGGTTCAGGTCGGCCCGATCAGCGCCACCCCGGCTGACAGCATCAAGCCGTGGCTGCCGTCCAGCCCGCTCCCGTCGAACTTCACTCTGCGGACCGATCGGCCTTCGCTCGACGATCTCAACAAGGTGGTCTATTTCCTGGTCGCTACCGGTGCGTCGGACCAGGCCAAGGCGGCCAACGTCGAGGGCGGGATGTCCAGCGTGATCGTCCCGCGCACCGTGTACACGCTGGGGCTGTTCCGGGCGCCGCTCGGTTGGAACCGCGTCACCGGTCCGCTCGTGCAGAACGGTGACCACGTCACCGCAACGCTCAACAGCGGTTCGGCCGGTCGGCCGACCATCCGGATGACGATCGCCTTCAAGCGCATCAACGGCAACTGGGCCCTGGCGTCGAGCTCGATGTGCGAGGGCGTCAAGACCGTCGGGCTGCGTATCTACTGCAACAGCTGAGCGCGCTAGATGATCGATATCGCCAGCGTCACCAAGAACTATCGAGGAACGCGGGCGCTGGCACCGGTCACGTTCACTGCACCGGACGGCGCTCTGACCTATCTGCTGGGCAACAACGGGTCGGGGAAGTCGACGTTGCTGCGTTGCGTGGCCGGCATCAGCACGCCCACGTCCGGTGCGGTGACCGTCGACGGACGAGCATTGCGTTCGCATTCCGCCCCTTCGGAGGTACTCGGTGTGCACCTGGATCCCGGAGCGTTCGCGGCGACACACACCTCGCGCCGCCATTTGCGATGGCTGGCGACGATGTCGGGAGTGGGCCGCAGGCGGGTCGGCGAGGTGCTGGCCGAGTGCGGGCTCGACGATGTCGCGAACACCCGGATCGCGGGCCTGTCACTTGGCATGCGCCAGCGGGTCGGTATCGCGTCCGCGTTGCTCGCCCGGCCCCGCAACATCATTCTCGACGAACCGCTGAACGGGCTCGATGTGCAGGGGATTCGCTGGCTGCGGGCGCTGCTGAGGCGGCTGGCCGACGACGGCCACAGCGTCCTCATCGCGTCGCACCTGCTGACGGAGGTCGAACGCACCGCCGATCGGGTCGTCGTGCTGGGGCCGTCCGGCGTGCTCGCCGACGGCACGGCGGCGGAGGTGCGAGGCGGCCGCCATAGGTCGCTGGAGGATGCGTTCGTCGACTTGTCGGATGGCGACCTGTCGAATGATGAAAAGGCAAGCGGCGAACGGATGCCGGCGTGCACGCAGTGACATCGTTGTGGCGGGCGGTGCGCGCCGAGCCGATCCGGACCGGCGGGCTGCGCAGCCATCTGTGGACGGTGTCGCTGCCCCTGGCGGTGGTGATTCCGTTAGCGGTCACGGTGGGCATCGCGGTGGTTGCCGAACAGATCGCGTCCCGGCCGGGTTCACTGCAGGTGACCGCCGCGACCACGACCAACTCGGTCTACTGGATCATCACGCTGACGGTCATCGTCTTCGTCCTCACCGCCGCGTACCAGCAATCATCGGCGACGCGCGGGGTCGCCGGGATGCCGGTCCGGTTCACGACACCCCGCAGCTCGATCGGCATGACGGCCCGGTGGATCCATCTCGGGCTGGTCGCCGCGCTCTGCACGCTGGCCGAGGTGGTTGCGGTGATGCTTGTCCTCCCGGCGGCATTCCCCATCGTGTACGGCGATGTCGAGCTGGCCTCGGCCCCCGGACTGCGATTCATCTGGGCTGTACCGCTTTTCGCGTTCCTGGTCGTCGGCGCCGGAATCGGTGTCGGGGCGCTGATCGGTCATCCGGTGGCCGCGGTGGGTGCCCTGGCGCTGTGGGTGTACGTCGTCGAGAACGCGATCGCGCTGGTCCCGCATGGGCAGGACATCATCGGCTATATGCCGTACCTCAACGGCGTTTACGGCACAGGGCAGGAGATCGCGTTCCTGCCGGGCTGGAGCCCGAATGCCGCCCTGCTGTACTGCGGCGCCGTGGCGGTGGGCCTGTTCGTCGCCGGGTCACTGAGAGAGCGGCGCCGGTTGCGGTGCGGGTGAGCCGACGGGTAACGGACAGCGGAGTCGGTGTCGACTCCTAGGATGAGTGGCGTGAGCCCAGCGAAGACCGACACTGCGACCAAACCTGCCACGTTGATGCTGCTCGATGGGCATTCACTCGCATATCGCGCGTTCTTCGCGTTGCCGGCCGAGAATTTCCAGACGGCCACGGGGCAGACGACCAACGCGGTGTACGGCTTCACCTCGATGCTCATCAACCTGCTGCGCGACGAGCAGCCGACACATATCGCGGCGGCGTTCGATGTCTCGCGGCAGACATTCCGCGCTGAGGCGTTTCCGGAGTACAAGGCGAACCGCTCGAAGACCCCCGACGAGTTCCGCGGGCAGGTCGATCTGACCAAGGATGTGTTGGGCGCCATGGGAATCCCGGTGTTCAGCCTGGAACGCTTCGAGGCGGACGACATCATCGCGACCCTGGCCACCCGCGCGGACGCCGAGGGTTTCAATGTGCTGGTGGTGACGGGCGACCGCGACGCGCTGCAGCTGGTCAACGAGCACGTCACCGTGCTGTATCCCAAACGCGGGGTCTCCGAGCTGACTCGCTTCACCCCCGAAGAGGTGGAGAAGAAGTACGGACTGACGCCGAAGCAATACCCCGACTACGCGGCATTGCGTGGCGATCCCTCCGACAATCTGCCGGGTATCCCCGGAGTGGGCGAGAAGACCGCCGCCAAGTGGATCCGCGAATACGGCACGCTCAACGGTCTGGTCGACAACGTCGACAAGGTCAAGGGCAAGGTCGGCGATTCGTTGCGCGACAACCTGTCGGGTGTGCTGCTGAATCGTCAGCTAACCGAGCTGGTGCGCGATGTCGCCGTCGACGCGCAGCCTGCCGACCTGGAGCTGCGGCCGTGGGATCGCGAACAGATTCACCAACTGTTCGACGATCTGGAATTCCGGGTGCTGCGTGACCGGCTGTTCTCGACACTGAGCTCGGTGGAGCCCGAGGCCGAAGGAGGTTTTGATCTCGATGGGGCGGTCCTGGAGCCGGGAGCGGTCGCCGATTGGTTGGTTGCCCATACGTCCGGCGGGGGCCGCAATGGCGTCGTCGTCGACGGTCCGCAGCAGGTTTACGGCGCCGACGTCGTCGGTATCGCGATCACCGCCGCCGACGGGGTATCGGCCTACATCGACGCCGTGTCGATGGACGTACCCGACGAGACCGCGTTGGGCTCGTGGTTGGCAGACCCACAGCGCCCCAAGGCCATTCACGACGTGAAATGGGCCATTCACCGATTGCGTGGCCGCGGCTGGACGCTGGCCGGAGTCACGTCTGATACCGCGTTGGCGGCCTACCTGGTGCGGCCAGGTCAGCGCACATTCAACCTGGACGACCTGGCGCTTCGCTACCTGAAGCGGGAGCTGAAGGTCGAGGGTCCATCGGACGATGGCCAGCTGTCGCTGCTCGATGACGGCGCCGATGCGCAGCGTGCCGCCGAAGAGCTGATGCTTGCGGCGTCGGCGATCGCAGATCTGGCCGACGTTCTCGATATCGAGCTGGCGCGGATCGAATCCACCGCCCTGCTGAATGACATCGAGCTGCCGCTGGCCTTCGTGCTGGCCGATCTGGAATCGGCCGGAATCGCTGTCGACACAGCCCATTTCGAGGAACTGTCGAAGAACTTCGGCGACGCGGTGCGGCTCTCGGCCGACGCGGCGTACGAGGTGATCGGCGAGCAGGTGAACCTGGGGTCGCCCAAGCAGCTGCAAGTCGTGCTCTTCGACAAGCTCGATATGCCGAAGACCAAGAAGACCAAGACCGGCTACACCACCGATGCCGACGCGCTGCAGTCGTTGTACGAGAAGACGTCGCACCCGTTCCTGGAACACCTGCTGGCGCATCGGGATTCGACGCGGCTGAAGGTAACCGTCGACGGTTTGCTCAAGTCGGTCGCCGACGACTCGCGGATCCACACCACGTTCAACCAGACGATCGCCGCGACCGGCCGATTGTCGTCGACCGAACCGAATCTGCAGAACATTCCCGTGCGCACGGAGGCCGGCCGGGAGATTCGCGCCGGTTTCGTGGTCGGGACCGGCTTTTCGGAGGTGATGACCGCCGACTATTCGCAGATCGAGATGCGGATCATGGCGCATCTGTCTGGCGACGAGGGACTCATCGAGGCGTTCAACACCGGCGAGGATCTGCACAACTATGTCGGCGCGCACGCGTTCGGCGTGCCGATCGATGAGGTCACCGCCGACATGCGGCGCCGGGTCAAGGCGATGTCGTATGGACTCGCGTACGGCCTCAGTGCTTTTGGGCTTGCCGCTCAATTGAAGATCAGCCGCGACGAGGCAAAAGAGCAGATGGAGGCGTACTTCGCCCGGTTCGGCGGGGTACGCGACTATCTGGCGAATGTCGTCGACGAGGCGCGCAAGAAGGAATACACCGAAACCCTCTTCGGCCGGCGGCGGTACTTGCCCGATCTGAACAGTGACAACTTCCAGCGTCGCCAGTCGGCGGAGCGGATGGCGCTCAACGCGCCTATCCAGGGCACGGCAGCCGACATCATCAAGGTGGCGATGATCAACGTGCAGAAGGCGATCGCCGATGCCGGCCTGCAGTCACGAATGCTTCTGCAGGTGCACGACGAGTTGGTGGTCGAGGTCGCCGCCGGTGAGCGCGAGCAGGTGCAGGACCTAGTGAAGGCGCAGATGAGTGGCGCCATCGAGCTATCGGTGCCGCTTGACGTCTCCGTCGGATTTGGGCGTTCTTGGGATGATGCCGCGCACTAGCTGCGGCGCACGGTGACGGCGGTTCCGCCAGAACGCACCGACACTGCCTCTCGCGAAGTAACGTGTGCACCGTCACACAACCCGGGGAGATGCAGCCCATGTCGACCACCGAAACTCGTGACCGCACATCGGCCACTGGCGTTTTCTCTGCTGGACGAGCGCGGATATCGGCACGCACGTTACGCACCGACCGATGGTGGCTGCCGCAGGTTCTGACGGTTCTCGGCCTGATGACATTCATCGTCTACGCGACGGTGCGGGCGTTCATCCGGTCCGCGTACTGGGTCGATAGCTATCACTATCTGTCGCCGTTCTATTCGCCATGTGTCAGCAAATCATGCGAGCCGGACGCGTCCCATCTGGGCGTCTGGTTCGGCCACTTCCCGATGTGGTTGCCGCTCGGCCTGCTGGTGCTACCGTTTCTGCTCGGGTTCCGGTTGACGTGTTACTACTACCGCAAGGCCTACTACCGATCGTTCTGGGCGTCGCCGCCGGCATGCGCCGTGGCCGAGCCGCACGCCACCTACAGCGGCGAAACCAGACTGCCGTTGATCCTGCAGAATGCGCATAGGTACTTCTTCTACGTCGCCGTCGTCGTGTCGGCGCTCAATACCTACGATGCGGTCGTCGCCTTTCACGGCAAGGGCGGCGGATTCGGCTTGGGGCTCGGCAATTTCATCATCGTGATCAACGTGATTCTGCTCTGGGCCTACACGCTCTCGTGTCACTCGTGTCGACACGTTGTGGGCGGTCGGCTCAAGCATTTCTCCAAACATCCAGTGCGGTACTGGTTGTGGACGCAAGTGTCACGGCTCAACACCCGGCACATGCAGCTGGCGTGGATCACCTTGGGGACGCTGATGATCACCGATTTCTACGTGATGCTGGTCGCCAGTGGCACGATCAGCGACCCCCGCATCGTCGGCTGACCAGTTCTCACCCTCCGAGCATTCAGATACCCACGGCACCAAGGAGCCCGATTACATGACCGAATCGACAGATGCCGGGTCGCGCGTCACCCGATCCATCGAGCAGCATGACTACGATGTCGTCGTCATCGGTGCCGGGGGCGCGGGCCTGCGGGCGGTGATCGAGGCCCGGCAGCGGGGATTGTCGGTGGCCGTGGTCTGTAAGTCGTTGTTCGGCAAGGCGCATACGGTGATGGCCGAGGGTGGTTGTGCGGCATCGATGGGCAATGCCAACGAGAAGGACAACTGGGAAACGCATTTCAAAGACACGATGCGTGGTGGCAAGTTCCTGAACAACTGGCGGATGGCGGAGCTGCACGCGCGTGAGGCGCCGGACCAGGTGTGGGCGCTGGAAAGCTATGGGGCACTGTTCGACCGGACCGCGGACGGCCGGATCAGCCAGCGCAACTTCGGCGGTCACACCTATCCGCGACTGGCACATGTCGGTGACCGCACCGGGCTCGAGATCATCCGCACGATGCAACAGAAGATCGTGTCGTTGCAGCAAGAGGATCACGCGGAGACCGGTGACTATGAGGCGCGGATCAAGGTATTCGCCGAGTGCACCATCACTGAGTTGCTGAAAGACCGTGCCAGCGGGGCGATTTCCGGGGCGATCGGCTATTGGCGCGAATCGGGAAAGTTGATCCTGTTTCGGGCTCCGGCGGTCGTGCTGGCCACCGGCGGGATCGGCAAGTCTTACAAGGTGACGTCCAATTCGTGGGAGTACACCGGCGACGGCCACGCTCTGGCGCTGCGCAGCGGCGCGAACCTGATCAACATGGAATTCATCCAATTCCATCCGACCGGAATGGTCTGGCCGCCCAGCGTGAAAGGCATCCTGGTCACCGAAGGCGTCCGCGGTGACGGTGGGGTGTTGAAGAACACCGAAGGCAGCCGCTTCATGTTCGACTACATTCCGCCGGTGTTCGAAGGCCAGTACGCCGAGACCGAGGAGGAGGCGGACCAGTGGCTAAAGGACAACGATTCGGCCCGCCGCACACCTGATCTGCTACCCCGTGACGAGGTCGCCCGCGCCATCAACGAAGAGGTGAAGGCCGGACGCGGAACCGAACATGGTGGCGTCTATCTGGACATCGCGTCGCGGATGCCGGCGGCGGAGATCCTCCGACGGCTGCCCTCGATGCATCACCAGTTCCTCGAACTCGCCGATGTCGATATCACCAAGGAGCCGATGGAGGTAGGTCCGACCTGCCACTACGTGATGGGCGGGATCGAGGTCGACGCCGATACGGCCGCGGCCGCGGTGCCGGGACTATTCGCTGCGGGGGAATGCTCGGGCGGTATGCACGGCTCAAATCGGCTGGGCGGCAATTCATTGTCGGATCTTCTGGTGTTCGGATGCCGGGCCGGGGTGGGAGCTGCCGACTATGTACAGGGGCTCAGCGTGCGCCCGGTGGTCGACGATGCCGATATCGATGCGGCGGCGAAAGTGGCACTGGCGCCGTTCGATCCGCCCGCAGATCCGACAAAAGCGGAGAACCCGTATACGCTGCACACCGATCTGCAGCAGACGATGAACGACCTCGTCGGCATCATCCGGAAACCGGCCGAGGTAGAGCAAGCGCTGGTGCGGCTCGGCGAACTGCGTGATCGCTTCAAAAACGTGCTGGTGGAAGGGCACCGGCAGTTCAATCCGGGCTGGCACCTGGCGCTGGACCTGCGCAACATGCTGCTGGTCAGCGAATGCGTGGCGGAGGCGGCGTTGTTGCGCACCGAGAGCCGCGGTGGCCATACGCGCGACGATCATCCGAAGATGGATCCGCAGTGGCGCAACAAACTGCTGGTGTGCGGGGTTGCCCCGGACAACACCGATGCGGTGGTGCCCAGCGTCAAGGTCACCATCGAAGACCAGGTGCCGATGCGGGCTGATCTGCTCAGCCTGTTCGATCTGGGTGAGTTGGAGAAGTACTACACCGAGGCCGAGATCGCCGATCATCCTGAAAGGCAAGCGGGTCAATGAGTTACGACGCGAAATTCCGAGTGTGGCGCGGTGACGCCAGTGATGGCGAGTTGCACGACTACACCGTGCAGGTTAACGAGGGTGAGGTGGTGCTGGACATCATCCACCGGTTGCAGGCCACCCAGACACCCGATCTGGCGGTGCGATGGAACTGCAAGGCCGGAAAATGTGGTTCGTGTTCGGCGGAGATCAACGGGCGGCCTCGGCTGCTGTGCATGACCCGGATGTCGACCTTCACGCCCGAAGACGTCATCACCGTCACCCCGATGCGAACGTTTCCGGTGCTCAAGGACCTGGTCACCGATGTCTCCTTCAACTATGAGAAGGCCAGGGAAATACCGTCATTCACCCCGCCAGTGGGGCTGAAGCCGGGCGACTACCGCATGATGCAAAGCGACGTGGAGCGGTCCCAGGAGTTTCGCAAATGCATCGAATGCTTCCTGTGCCAGAACACTTGTCACGTCGTGCGCGACCACGAGGACAACAAGTCGTCCTTCGCCGGTCCGCGTTTTCTGATGCGCGTGGCGGAGCTCGATATGCATCCGCTGGACGTCGCCGATCGGAAAGATCTCGCGCAGGAGGAACTGGGTCTCGGATACTGCAACATCACCAAGTGCTGCACCGAGGTGTGTCCAGAGCACATCAAGATCACCGACAACGCACTTATCCCGATGAAGGAGCGAGTGGTCGACAGAAAGTACGACCCGGTGGTCTGGTTGGGAAATAAGCTCTTCCGTCGCTGATACTAGGCCGGACGACGTTGTAGAGACGCGATCAGAGGCCGCGAATCGTCCTGATCTGCGGTCCTGCATCGGCGTCGAACATCTTCTCCCGCTTGGCGTCTCCGTCCCAGCGGCGCAGTCGCGTTGCGGTGGCCGCGCGGGGTTCCCCGATGATCGCCATTGCGTGCTTGAGCTCGTCGGCGGTCAGTCGTCGAGCCAGTGTCATGTGCGGTGTCCAGGCGGCCGGCTCGATGTGATCGGCCAGTGCGGTAATCCACGGTCGGGCGACAGCGAGCACCTCGTCCTGCGTCTCGTTCAGCAGTTCGTCGCGGATGACATTGAGGGCTAAAGTCTTTCGACGGCCTCCGAAGGCGACGAGGCCGTCGAGTGCGATCGCGAAGGGCAGTCGTCCCGCGAGTGCCGAAAGTCCGCTATCGATGGCCGGGTGCAGATGCTCCGCCGCCACGAGCGTGATGTGCGGCCGGTTGGTATCGGCCTTGATTCGTCCCTGGCTCGGCAGGCCGGCATCGATGAGCGCCTGCCACTGCCGGCGCACCCAGGTGTCGGCCCCGTCGTCGAGAAGTAGTTCGATGGAGTGCGCCGTGGCTTAGCTTGACGGTTTGCTGCAGAGGAAGATCGCGGTCCCCGGAAAGTACTGGCCACGCAGCGGCGACCACTGGCCCCATTCGCGTTCGAAGCCTTCCGGCCACTCAGGCTCGATGAGATCATCGAGAACCAATCCCGCCGAACGGATTTCGCGAATCCGGTCACCCATCGTGCGGTGATGTTCGACGTAGGTGACCGTGCCCTGGTCATCGGTCTCGACATACGGTGACCGGTCGAAGTAGGGGATCGCGACAGTCAGACCGGTGGGTCCCGGATCGTCTGGAAACGCCCAGCGCATCGGATGATTCACCGAGAACACCCAGCGGCCGCCCGGCTTCAGGATGCGGGCGATGTCGGCCATCACTGCTGCGGAGTCGGCGACGAACGGCACAGCGCCGAAGGCGCTGCACGCCAGATCGAAGGACGCGTCGGCGAACGGCAGATGCTCGGCGGTCGCCTGCACCAATGGAGCCCGTTGACCGTCGCGCATCGCGCTCAACCCACGCTGCAACATCCCGCGGCTGAGATCGAGCCCGACCGGATACGCGCCGTTGGCGGCCAGCCATCGTGAGCAAGGCGCGCTGCCGCAGCCGATCTCGAGGATGCGCTTGCCGACGATGTCGCCCAGAAGATGTACGTCCCCCTCGTGTAAACCCTCGGGGCACCAGACGAATTCGCCGGTCGGGGTATCGACGCCGAGGAATTCGCCGTGCGACTGGTGATAGTCGTCGGTGTCGGAGTCCCACCAACTGCGGTTCGCCTGCTCGCTGACCGCCGAATCGGCGCGCGCGTGCATGTTGGGCCGGTTCATGCGTATAACTCTGCCGTATCAGGCAAGCTTTCGGTCGCGAGGCTCGTGTTTGAACACATGCCGGGCGGCCAGATCGTTGCGGCGCGCAGGGCGGCGTGTGCCGCAGATGTTGAGCGGCATCTCTATCCCCAGTTTCGGTATTCATCCACAGATTCGGATCTGCGATGCCAGGAGGCGTGAAGTCTGTCGCAAGCTCGATACGTGGACATTCGAAACCTGACGGCCGCCGTCAGTCGGCGAGAACTGCTCGCCGCCGGCTACTCGCCGTCGGAGATCGTGGCCGCCGTACGACGCGGCGACTTGATTCGATTGGCGCCCGGCCGCGCCAATCTGATCGCCGACGAGGGATGGACCATCGTCAGATGGGACTGGGATGACCTTGAGATGCCTGGCGTTGTCGTGCGTCGGATTCGTCGGGCGTTGGCTGGTCGCGCGGCATAGGACTCCCGGCAACTATTTGGCCGGTGCGCACGTGTTTGACCGCGTGCCGTGCGATCAGAAACGTGCGCGGCCGACCAATCCCTGGACAGGTTGGACAAAATTAGCATATGTTGTCCAACATGGAGTTGGTGCGGGACGCTGGGGAACGCCGGACGGCGCCGGAACATATCCGGGCTGCCGTCGCGACGACGCTGGTGCGGCTGGGGATGCAGCGGTTCAGTCTGTCGGCCGCGGCCGAGCAGGCGGCGGTCAGTCGCAGCACGCTCTACAACTGGTTCGGCGACAAGCAGACGGCGATCGAGGCCGCCTTCGATTACTTGGCAGAGCAGTTCATCTCGTTGTTCGCGGTCGCGGTACAGACCGAGAGCACGTTGGCCGGCCAGGTCGGCCAGGCGGCCGCCGCGGTCAGCGAACATCGCAGCTGGGCAGATCCGTTGGCGCTGCATACGACCGATCTGCTCGACATGATCCTGGACGAGCGTGGAGACGATCTGATGCGTCGTGCGGTCGCATTCTGGAGTCCGTTCATCGAGGACGCGCAGCGCCGCAAGGAGATTGGACGCACGGTTGACGTCGATGAGGCGGCCGAGTGGATCATTCGCGCGCTCATCAGCATCGAGCTGCTACCGCCGATGCGCGTCGACCTCAAGAATCCGAGCGCGGTCCGGAAGTACTTCAGCGCTTACATCATGGGAGGGATCGGGAATGGCTAAGCCGCAGCATTGTGTGGTGATCGGTGCGGGGGTCGCCGGACTGGGAGCGGCCGTACGGCTGGCCGAAGCCGGTGTGCGCGTGACGCTTCTGGAGCGGCGCGGGCAGTTCGGCGGTCGCACGCACTCCATCGATGTGCCGCAGGTCGACGATGTCGCGGACAACGGTGTGCACGTGATCTCGGGCGCGTTCACCGAGTTGTTCGACTATCTCGAGATGACCGGCAGTCGCGATCTGCTGACGCAGCCCGACAAATATGCGCGACGTGTGATGCCCGACGGCGTCATCGATAAGCGCACTCCTGGAAAGCTTTTTGCGTGGTTTCCGGGAATCGGCATGGTCGAGCGACTCAAGATGTGGCGCGCCTACCTTCGGATGGCGCGAGATGCCGCCTGGCGCAAGGAATCGCTGGACGACATTTCCGCCGAGCAGTGGCTCGATCGAGTCGGGTTGCCGCGCATCACGCGCGACACCTGGGTGGACTTCCTGATCATCGGTGCGCTCAACGAGAAGCCGGAACTGGCGTCGGCCCGGGCGTTCCGAGATCTGTTGGCCATCATGGTGACTCGCGGGCGCGATGCCCAGAAGAACGGTTCGTTGCTGTACTCGTCGACCGACTTCACCTCACTGTTCGTCACCGGTGCCGAGAAGGTGTTAGCGAACCACGGCTGCGAGATCCGCAGCAAGGCGACTGTACGCAAGGTCGTCGTTCGCGATGGCGCGGTGACCGGCGTGACGCTGACCGGCGGTGAATTCATCGAGGCCGACGCCGTCATCTGTGCGGTGCCGCCGTGGAATGTCGACGGGCTGCTCGACGATGTCCCCGAGCGTGAGCGTCTGTACGACGTTGCGCGTGAACTGGTGCCTGCGCCTCTTGTCAGCACCTATCTGTGGCTGGACAAGTCGCTGGAGATGCCGGTCGCGATCGACGCATTGGTCGGTGGTGAGGGCGTGATCGAGCAGGTCTTCGATCGGCAGATGATGGTCGGCTACGACGGCAGCGAGCGGGGGCTGTATTCGTATTCGACGATGGTGAGCGCCGCCTATGACCTCGACTCGCTGCACACCAACCAGGAGATCCTTGAGGTCACGATCGATTTCCTGCGCAAGTACTACCCGGCGGCGCGCGATGCCGAGTTGGTGCACGGCCAGGTAGTCCGAATGAAGCGGGCCACTTACAGCCAGCGGCCGGGGTCGGCCGGTATTCGTCCAGGGCAGCAGACCTCGGTGCGCGGGTTGGTGCTCGCCGGCGACTGGACGCAGACCGATTTCCCGTCGACGATCGGTGGGGCTGCGCAGAGCGCGGAACGGGCGGTGAAAGTGCTGCTCGGCTGATCCGGGCGGCGATCGGCGGGTCTTCCTGCGGTTTGCAACGTGATCGGGCCGCATTTGCCCAGCGCAAGGGCCGCAGAGTAATGTCTTACGCGCGCGTGCCCATGTACGCGAGGCTCGATGTGTCCATCTCGGACGCAGCAAGTGCAATTTACACCTACTACTTACCTGTCCGGAGCAACTCAACATATGTCGACCCCGACCATTACCTCCCCGCAAGTAGCCGTCAACGACATCGGCTCGGCGGAGGACTTCCTCGCAGCCATCGACAAGACCATCAAGTACTTCAACGATGGCGACATCGTGGAAGGCACGATCGTCAAGGTCGATCGCGACGAGGTTCTGCTCGACATCGGTTACAAGACCGAAGGCGTCATCCCGTCCCGCGAGCTCTCGATCAAGCACGACGTCGACCCCAACGAGGTCGTCAACGTCGGTGACGAGGTCGAGGCCCTGGTCCTCACCAAGGAGGACAAGGAAGGCCGCCTGATCCTGTCGAAGAAGCGGGCTCAGTACGAGCGTGCCTGGGGCACCATCGAGGAGCTCAAGGAGAAGGACGAGGCCGTCAAGGGCACCGTCATCGAGGTCGTCAAGGGTGGCCTGATCCTGGACATCGGCCTGCGTGGCTTCCTCCCGGCATCGCTCGTGGAGATGCGCCGCGTCCGCGATCTGCAGCCGTACATCGGCAAGGAGATCGAGGCCAAGATCATCGAGCTCGACAAGAACCGCAACAACGTGGTCCTGTCGCGTCGTGCATGGCTGGAGCAGACCCAGTCGGAGGTCCGCAGCGAGTTCCTGCACCAGCTGCAGAAGGGCCAGGTCCGCAAGGGCGTCGTGTCCTCGATCGTCAACTTCGGTGCGTTCGTCGATCTCGGCGGCGTTGACGGTCTGGTTCACGTTTCCGAGCTGTCCTGGAAGCACATCGATCACCCGAACGAGGTCGTCACCGTGGGCGACGAGGTCACCGTCGAGGTCCTCGACGTCGACCTGGACCGCGAGCGCGTGTCGCTGTCGCTCAAGGCGACTCAGGAAGATCCGTGGCGTCACTTTGCTCGCACTCACGCCATCGGCCAGATCGTGCCGGGCAAGGTCACCAAGCTGGTGCCGTTCGGTGCGTTCGTTCGCGTCGAAGAGGGCATCGAGGGCCTGGTGCACATCTCGGAGCTGGCCGAGCGCCACGTCGAGGTGCCGGACCAGGTCGTCTCCGTCGGCGACGACGCGATGGTCAAGGTCATCGACATCGACCTGGAGCGTCGCCGTATCTCGCTGTCGCTGAAGCAGGCCAACGAGGACTTCACCGAGGAGTTCGACCCGTCGAAGTACGGCATGGCCGACAGCTACGACGAGCAGGGCAACTACATCTTCCCCGAGGGCTTCGACGCCGAGACCAACGACTGGCTCGAAGGCTTCGAGAAGCAGCGTGAGGAGTGGGAAGGCCGCTACGCCGAGGCTGAGCGTCGTCACAAGATGCACAAGGTGCAGATGGACAAGTTCGCCGCTGATGCCGCAGCCGAGGCTGCTGCCGGTGGTAGCAGCGAGGCTGCGCCGAACGAGTACTCGTCGGGCTCCAGCTCGTCGTCGAGCGCTCCGGCCGGTGGCTCGCTGGCCAGCGACGAGCAGCTCGCTGCTCTGCGCGAGAAGCTGTCGGGCAACTGACGCACTGAAGTTCTAACCAAACGACCCCGTCCGAAGTGGACGGGGTCGTTTGGTATCTAGACCATTCCGCCGACCGGACCGTGACGTACGTCAGTGGCCACTCGGTGGGTTGGGCATGCTCGGGGTTCCGGCGATGATGTCATCCCATTTGACCCGCACCGAGTCCCAACGCTTATCGAAAGTGTCGGCCCGGTGCTGCGCATGAGCCTTCCGATGGTCGGAGTAGAACCAGCGCGCCCACGGTGACGTAGGCCGGGCCAGCCGGATCGCACCGAACCAGGCGATGGGCGAGATGAATACCCCGACGATTGCCGTCGAGTACTTGCCTTTCAACGCGGTCAGGGTCACGAACAGCAGATGCGCGATCAGAAGTGTGACCGCGATTCCGCGCCACACGACGCTCACGGCGGACATCTGGTCCACTTTCGCTGGCGACAGCCCGACCGCCCCAAGGCCGATGACGGCCGCGGCCAGTGTCACGATGTTCACCGACAACTGCCCTTCCTGCGTCCAGTAGACGTCCTGAAGCCGGAACAGCATCGCGAATTCGTCGAGTACGAGGGCCGAGCCCAGCCCGATCGCCACTCCCGCGCCATAGGTCCAGCCGGACAGCGGTGGGGAACCGATCCCGATGAACGCACCCGCGATGAGTATCAACATCCCCGGTGTGGAGTGATGCATGTGGACGCCGCCGCTGCTGATGTTGCCGAACGGTCCCTTGCCGGCCCGAATCATCCGGGTGATGACCCGGACGATCACGAAGGTGACGACGAATGCCGCGAAGCTGAGCATCAACGGGCCTTTGTACCCGTGCACGATCTCGTCATGCCACCAGGTGTGGAACCAAGCCATTCAGCGATACTAGGCGCCGAAATCCGCTGGCAGGCAGCTATGAATCAGCTTCGGTGGAGCGCCAGTTCGTCAGCCCGATGAACGCCATCCGCATGGCATCGGTCGCGCTCCGAATGGTCTGTTTCTCATCGGCGTCCGGCTGAACCAGCTCGGCGACGGCGTTCGATGCGATTGCCAGGATCAGGTTTGCGGCCGAGGTCAGCTCCTCGGAATCCCAGCGCCGCATGTCCTTCCGCCGCGCCAGATCGATCGCCATTTCATGAACGAGCAGTCGCATCTCGGTATTGAGTGCACGCCTGACCTCTGCCGGCGCGCTGTAGCGCTCGGTGACGACGAACCGGAGTTGGTCGGGGTTGGCGTCGACCTGATCGGCCAGGATCTGCATCGCCTCGGCGAGGTTCTTCGGTGCTTGCCGCCGAATCTCGCGGGAGATTCCACGCGCGATCCGCATGCCGTCCTCGACGAGTGCGATGCCGAGGTCGTCGAGCGAGTCGAAATGCCGGTAGAACGCGGTTGGCACAATGCCGGCCGCTCGCGCGACGTCGCGCAGGCTGAGCCCGGAAAACCCTTGTGTCCGACTGAGATCGAGGGCCGCATCGATCAGGGCGGTGCGGGTGCGGGCCTTCTGTTCGGCTCGCGACACCGTGTCAACGCGCGGCGCGCCCGCCCGCGGCGAGCCGGAGCCGCTGCGCGTACGCGATGACGAACTGTCGCGGGAACGCGAAGAGCGCGGGGCGTCCTCACGGTCGTCACGGCGTCGGCTCACATCGTTCACTCTAGGCGTTTTGCGCCTGTGATGACCGACACGGTGCCGTTCGCTTGACTCAACCAGGGTATCGGGGTGCACAATTCCAGTGTACAAACGTTCACCAGAAAACGTTTACTCGAACGGAGACTTACATGAGCTTCATTCAGACCGCAGCTCGCCGTGTAGCCCGCCCGGGTTCGGCGATCGGCAAGGTCCTCGAGATCACCATGACCCCGCACGCCATCGACCGCTACCTCGAGCTGGTCGACCCGATGATCACCTGGGACGAAGCCCGCGCCCGCGTGGAGCGCGTCGAGCGTCGTACCGAACGCAGTGTCACCCTCGTCCTGCGCACCACCCGGCAGTTCGCCGGCTTCCGTGCCGGTCAGTTCGTGCAGTTGGGTGTGGTGATCGACGGTGTTCGGCAGGTCCGCTGCTTCTCGCCGGCGAACGCCGACGCCGATCGCGGCGTCATCGAGCTGACCATCGGCCGTCGGCCCGGCGGGCTGGTGTCCAACTACCTGTACGAGCATACGCAGGTCGGCGATGTCTACACGCTGACGCCGGCCGGCGGCACCTTCCAGTTGCCGGAGCCGCGGCCCGCGCAGACCCTGCTGATCGCCGGCGGTAGCGGGATTACACCCGTGCTCTCAATGGCACGCAGCCTGGTCGGCAATGGTTATCCGGGCAGCCTCGCGCTGCTGTACTACGTGCCCAGCGAGGCCGACAACCCATACCGGGATGAACTGAAGGAACTCGCCGACATCCCGTCCGTCTCGATCCACTGCATCTACCCGGAGTCGAAGTCGGTCGACGGCCCGATCAACCTGCGCCCGGGCTTCTTCGGCGCCGACCACCTCGACACCGTCGCGCCGTGGGCCGACTACGGACAGACGTTCATGTGCGGTCCGCAGCCGCTGATGGATTCGGTGACCGCATTGTTCACTGAACGCGGCCTGGCCGATCGGCTGCACAGCGAGGAATTCGTCATCGCCATGCCGTCGGTCGCCGACGGCGACGCCGAGGGCACCGTCACCTTCTCCGACTCGAACAAGAACGCCGAGAACGACGGACGCAGCATCCTCGAGCAGGCCGAGTCTGCCGGGCTCACTCCGGAATTCGGCTGCCGGATGGGAATCTGCTTCTCCTGCACCGCCGTCAAGAAGTCGGGTTGCACCCGCAACGTGCTGACCGGTGATCTCAACGATGATCCGGACCAGCACATCCAGCTCTGCATCAATGCGCCGGTCGGCGACGTCGACATCGAAATCTGAATCAGCCCGCGTCCCCCGACACCACACACATTCTCCAGCAAAGGAATCAGCCATGACCATCGCAACCGCATTGCCCGCCCTGCTGGCCGGCGGCACCGAGACCACTTCCAGGACCACCGAAATCAGCGTGAGCGCGGCGCAGATCGAGGAGCTCGGCAACGAGCTCGACGCCCTGCGCGCCCGAATCGCCGACGATCTGGGGGAGCGCGATCGTGACTACATCTACTCGGTGATCAAGGCGCAGCGCGGCCTGGAGGTCACCGGCCGCGGCCTGATGTATCTCGGGTTCTTTCCGCCCGCATGGCTGGCAGCCGTTGCCGCACTGTCGGTTTCGAAGATCCTCGACAACATGGAGATCGGCCACAATGTCATGCACGGTCAGTACGACTGGATGCGTGAAAAGGGCATCAATTCGCGCGAATTCGAGTGGGACACCGTCTGCCCGGCCGATCAGTGGAAGCACTCGCACAACTACATGCACCACACCTACACCAACATCCTCGACATGGATCGCGATGTGGGCTACGGGATCCTGCGGATGGCGCCTGAGCAGAAGTGGAATCCCTACTACCTCGGTAACCTCGCCTGGGCTGCCGGGCTGATGTTCCTGTTCGAGTGGGGCGTCATGCTGCACGACCTCGAGGCCGAGAACATCGTCAGCGGCAAGCGCAAGTGGAAAGACATCAAGCCGCTCGTGAAGGGCATGTGGCGCAAGGCCGGTCGCCAGGTCCTCAAGGACTACGTGGTGTTCCCGGCGCTGACCGGCCCGATGTTCCTGACCACCATCGCCGGCAATGCGACCGCGAACCTGGTCCGCAATGTCTGGACGTTCTCGATCATCTTCTGCGGGCATTTCCCGTCGGGCACCCAGACGTTCTCCAAGGAGGAGACCGCCAACGAGACCCGTGGCGAGTGGTACCTGCGGCAGCTGCTCGGCTCGGCGAACATCGAGGGCAGCAAGTACTTCCACATCATGAGCGGCAACCTGTCGCACCAGATCGAGCATCACCTGTTCCCGGACCTACCGGCGAGCCGCTACCCGGAGATGTCGGCCGAGGTGCGCGCGCTGTGCGAGAAGCACGGCCTGCCGTACAACACTGGCGGCTTCTGGCATCAATTCGGCTCGACCTGGAAGAAGATCGCCAAGCTGTCGCTGCCGAACAGCTGGACCAACCAGGAGCCCGAGCTGGTGGTTCACGTCGAGCGCGCCACAGCGAACGCGGCCTGACCCGCGTAGATTGAGGCCCGTGGTGAGTAAGTTCGAACGCAACAAGGACCTCGCGCAAGAGGTTGTCAGCACGGCTGCCGAGAGCGTGGGCGAAGTCGCGAAGATCATCACGGGGACTGTGGTCGACGTGAGCAAGCAGATCGCCGGAACCGTAGGCGAGGCGCGTGATCAGCTGCGCGCCGGCAAGGGCCACGAGGTCATCGCGGCGACCGCCGAAAGCGTCGGAGAGATCGCCAAGATCATCACCGGCAGCGTCGCCGGAGTCACCCGTGAGATCGGCGACACCGTCACAGACGGCCTCGAGATGCATGAGGCCACGCAGAAGGCCAAGGCCGATGATGTGGCTGAGCAACAGGCCGAACCGGATCACGCCGAGCCGGACTCGGCCGACGACACCGAGTAACAGCGACAGCCAGCGAGGGGCAGGTCCTAATGGACCTGCCTTTCGCCGTCCCAGAACTGTTTGCGGAGTTCACGTTTGAGGACTTTGCCGGCACCCGACTTGGGCAGATCGTCGGTGTACGAGAAGCTGCGCGGCACCTTGTAGTTGGCGATCAGATCCTTGGTGTGGTCGTGCAATTCCTCGTCGGTGACGGTCGCGTCTGGCATCAGCACGATCACCGCGTGGACGCGCTCGCCCCAATGATCGTCGGGCACCCCGATGACTGCGACTGCAGCCACCGCGGGGTGTGATGCGAGGGCGTTCTCTACCTCGACCGAGTACACGTTCTCGCCGCCGGTCACGATCATGTCTTTGATGCGGTCGACGATGTAGACGTATCCGTGCTCGTCCATCTTCCCGCCATCGCCGGTGTGCATCCAGCCGTCTCGGACGGCGGCGGCCGTCGCCTCGGGCTGATTCCAATAGCCGAGCATCACGTGGTCGCCGCGGACGACTACCTCGCCGACCTCGCCGCGGGGGAGTTCGACGTCGTCGGGACCGACGATCTTCACCTCCGAATGCGGCGCGGCCCGCCCGGCCGACGTGCGCAGCACCGGGTCCTTGTGGTCGTCCGGCAACAACAGCGTTGCGACCGGCGCGACCTCGGTCATGCCGTAGGCCTGGACGAATGACGCGTTCGGGAACGTGCGCTGCGCCCGGTCGAGCACCGCCGACGAGATCGGTGACGCGCCATAGGTGACGTGCTGCTGGCACGACAGGTCGTAGTTCGCCGTCGCGGGATCGTCGACCAGCATCTGAATCATGGTGGGTACCAACAGGGCATCGGTCGTCTGATGCTGCGAGATCGCCTGCGCCACGCCTTTCGGAGTGAAGAACGGAACGATCACATGGGTCGTGCCCATCAGATTTCCGCCCACCCAGGACGCCATGTCGGCGAGATGGAACATCGGCGCCGCGTGCAGGAGCCGGCCTCCGGGAGTGAGGAAATGGCCGGTGGCCGAGCTACCCATTGCCGAGGTCAGCAGGTTGCGGTGACTGAGCATCACGCCTTTGGGGAAGCCGGTGGTGCCGCCGGTGTAGAAAACACCTGCGAGAGCGTCGTCGCCGGTTTCGGTGTCCGGGACGGGATCAGCCTCGGCGACCAGGTTTTCGTAGTCGAGGCAGCCGTCGGGAACCTCGCCATCGCCGCAGAAGATGATCTCCTGGATGCCTGGAAAGCCCTCGCGGATGGCGGGAATCATCGGAGCGAACATGTCGTCGACGAGTAGGACCCGGGTGTCGGACTCGTCCAGGGAGTAGACGATCTCCTTGGGGCTCCAGCGGATGTTCACCGGAGTGACCGCCGCGCCGATCCATGGGACCGCATAGAAATACTCGTGATAGCGGTCGGAGTTGGCCGCCAACATGCCGACCCGGTCGCCCGGGTTCACGCCGAGGCCGCGCAGCGCCCCGCCGAGTTTGGCCACCCGGTCCGCCGATTCGGTGAAAGTGCGCACCCGATCACCGAAGACAGTGGCCGGCGCATGGGGTTGTTGCTGCACGTTGCGATGAAGTGATTGCGTCAGGTGCATGTCGCTGTAGTACCACTCGGCCTGGTCGACCGTCCGGGAAATTGGACAGGTGCCAGCCTGTTCTCAGGTGTGCAAGGATCGCGGGGTGATTCGGATTGGTCTCACCGGCGGCATCGGTGCCGGAAAGTCGACGGTTGCGCGGGTGCTCACCGAGCGCGGTGCCCACCTCGTCGACTCGGACAAGATCGCTCGTGAAGTCGTCGCACCGGGCACATCGGGACTGGAACGCATCGTCGAGGCCTTCGGGCCGGGCGTTCTCGCCGACGACGGATCGCTGGACCGGCCGGCGCTGGCCGCGATCGCGTTTGCCAACGAGGACAATCGGCTCACCCTCAACGGCATCACCCATCCGCTGATCGGCGCTCGCACCACGGAGATGATCGACGCTGCACCGTCGGATGCGATTGTGCTGCAGGATATTCCGCTGTTGGTGGAGGGTGGGCTGGCCCCCCTGTTTCATCTGGTGATCATCGTCGACGCGGACGTCGAGGAGCGGGTGCGGCGCCTGACCGGCCAGCGCGGGATGCCGGAATCGGATGCGCGGGCCCGTATCGCGGCACAGGCGACGACGGAGCAGCGTCGCGCGGTCGCCGATGTCTGGATCGACAACACCGGCGCGCCGGACGATCTGGAACCGCTGGTCGGTGCGCTGTGGGACGAACGGCTGGTGCCGTTCGAAGCGAACATCCGGACTGGAACCGTCGCTCGTTCGGCTGATGTCAGTGATCCGTGGGGTCCGGATGCGCAGCGGCTCGTTGCGCGGTTGTGGGCGGTCTGCGGTGGATTGGCGACGACTATCGAGTCCACGCCCGGGTCGGACGGAGTCCAGGTAGTCGTTGCGGACACCGCTACGGCGAACAAGTTGGCAGAACCATTGCGCGAGGGCGGATTTCCGCAGGCATCCGCTGGTTCGTATGGTTCGGCGGATCCATTGCGCCCGGCGGCTATCACCGTCGAGGTAGCCAGCTAGCGCCGGTCGGATCGCTCCGACTGGTCGAGCCAGGTCAGTGGTGCCCCGCTGGCCGCAAGCCAGCTCATGACGTCGTGATGTGCCGCCGCGCCGGCAATCGTTCGCGTGGCGATGTCCACGGCGCGAACACAGACGTCCCTGCTGAGATATCCGGCCTGGTGCGCGTCGAAGAGTTCATCGACATCGACCAGTTCCAGTGGTTGGCCGGGGCGATCCAGCAGATCGAGGTACCAATCCTCGGTGTGCCAGACCCCGTCCACCTCACCGATCTCTGCGACATCGAGGTAGTACCGCCAGCCCTTGTCGTGGCCGGTGGCGAAATGAAAGATGCTGGCGCGCAGTCCGAATGCGGGGAGCAGCCAGGACTGCAAATACCAGAATTCGGGGTGATCGGACGGCCGCGCCATATAGAGCCCGAAATCCGTGCGCCGGTACTCGTCGACTTGCCGCACGAACCCCTTGGGGTCGACGTTGGTCATTGCCGCGACGTCGAAGGTCTCATGCTTCGGTGCGTGCAGGTCGGCCATTGCCGCAGCTTACCTGGGGCGAACGCGTCCGATCGGCCCTGAAAACCTGACCAGAGCGGGTTCAGAACCGCTATGTGGGGCTCTGTTCTCGCTGCAGTCAGGCTTTCAGGGTGATGGACAGCGGATCGTTGTCAGACCGGACGCCTAGTGTGGACGCATGGCGTTCGCAGCTGAGAAACCCGTGCTCGCGCATTCGGAGTTCCGTCCGATCGTGGAGATCGAGCGGACGGGTGGCCACTTCGAAGTCGTGTCTGAGCATCAGCCGGCCGGCGATCAGCCGGAGGCGATCGCCGACCTCGAACGTCGGATCACGTCCGGTGAGAAGGATGTCGTGCTGCTGGGCGCCACCGGTACCGGTAAGTCGGCGACAACTGCGTGGCTGATCGAGAAGCTGCAGCGGCCGACGCTGGTGATGGCGCCGAACAAGACACTGGCCGCGCAGCTGGCGAACGAGCTGCGAGACATGTTGCCGAACAACGCGGTTGAGTACTTCGTCTCGTACTACGACTACTACCAGCCCGAGGCGTACATCGCGCAGACCGATACCTACATCGAGAAGGACAGCTCGATCAACGACGACGTCGAGCGCTTGCGGCACTCGGCTACGTCCAGCCTGCTGTCGCGTCGGGACGTCGTGGTGGTCGCCTCGGTCTCGTGCATCTACGGCCTGGGTACGCCGCAGTCCTATCTGGATCGTTCGGTGCAGTTGGACGTGGGGCAGGAGGTCGACCGGGACGCCCTGCTGCGGTTGCTGGTCGACGTGCAGTACAACCGCAACGATCATGCCTTCACCCGAGGCACGTTTCGGGTGCGCGGGGACACCGTCGAGATCATCCCGTCGTACGAAGAGCTCGCGGTGCGCATCGAGTTCTTTGGCGATGAGATCGAGGCGCTGTACTACTTGCACCCGCTGACCGGCGACGTGGTGCGGGAGGTCGACAATCTGCGGATCTTCCCGGCAACCCACTACGTGGCGGGCGCCGACCGGATGGCCAAGGCGATCAGCAGCATCGAGGCTGAGCTCGAACATCGGTTGGCAGAGTTCGAGAAGCAGGGCAAACTGCTTGAAGCGCAACGTCTTCGGATGCGTACTGACTATGACATCGAAATGATGAAGCAGGTCGGATTCTGCAGTGGCATCGAGAACTACTCGCGGCACATCGACGGCCGCGGGGCCGGCACCGCGCCGGCGACCCTCATCGACTACTTCCCGGAGGACTTCCTCCTGGTGATCGACGAGTCGCATGTGACCGTTCCGCAGATCGGCGCGATGTACGAGGGTGACATGTCGCGCAAACGCAATCTGGTCGACTTCGGATTCCGCTTGCCATCGGCAGTCGACAACCGCCCGCTGACGTGGAACGAGTTCGTCGATCGGATCGGGCAAACGGTCTACCTGTCGGCGACGCCCGGGTCGTATGAACTGGGCCGCACCGGAGGCGAATTCGTCGAGCAGGTGATTCGGCCGACCGGACTGGTCGATCCCGAGGTGATCATCAAGCCCACCAAGGGCCAGATCGACGATCTGGTGCACGAGATCCGCGAGCGCGCCGCCCGCGACGAGCGGGTGCTGGTCACCACGCTCACCAAGAAGATGGCCGAGGACCTCACCGACTATCTGCTCGAGATGGGGATCCGGGTGCGATACCTGCATTCCGAGGTCGACACTTTGCGTCGAGTGGAGCTGTTGCGGCAGTTGCGCCTGGGCGAGTACGACGTGCTGATCGGCATCAACCTGCTGCGCGAGGGCCTGGACCTTCCCGAGGTGTCGTTGGTCGCGATCCTTGACGCCGACAAAGAGGGCTTCCTGCGCAGTCAGACCAGCCTCATCCAGACGATCGGCCGTGCCGCGCGAAATGTGTCCGGGCAGGTGCACATGTATGCCGACAAGATCACCGACTCGATGCGATATGCGATCGATGAAACCGAGCGTCGCCGCGAAAAGCAGGTCGCCTACAACAAGAAGATGGGCGTCGATCCGCAACCATTGCGTAAGAAGATCGCCGACATTCTGGATCAGGTCTATCAGGAGGCTGACGACACCGACTCGATTCCCGTCGGCGGCTCGGGCCGTAATGCCAGCCGCGGGCGTCGTGCGCAGGGCGAGCTGAGTAAGACGCCGAGCGCCGGAGTGATCGAAAAGCGGGACATAGCGGCCATGCCGCGTGCTGAATTGGCCGATCTCATCGCCAGCCTCACAGACCAGATGATGAATGCGGCGCGGGACCTGCAGTTCGAGCTGGCCGGGCGATTACGTGATGAAATTGCGGATCTCAAGAAGGAACTCCGCGGTATGGATGCCGCAGGTATCAAATAGCACCAGATGTGACGCGTGTGGCTATCCGCACGAATCGCGGGCATTAGCGTTCGTTACCGGCTAATGTCGCTGATCAGAACGCCCCCAATCAGGAGGAAATGGTTAAACATGAGCGCCTACCAGACGATCGTCGTGGGTACCGACGGGTCGGAGCCCTCGCTGAAGGCTGTTGATCGTGCCGCCGCAGTGGCAGGCGATTCCGCCAAGCTGATCATCGCCTGCGCATATTTTCCGGAAGAGGACCGCAACGTGGCCTCGGCCTCGGACGCCCTCAAGGACGAGGCCTACCAGGTTCACGGTTCCGCGCCGACGGACAGCATTCTGCGCACCGCAGCGGAGCGGGCCACGGCGGCCGGCGCCAAGAACATCGAGCGCCAGTCGGTGATCGGCGCCCCGGTCGACGCGCTGCTGAAGCTCGCGGCCGATTCGAGTGCCGACCTACTGGTCATCGGTAACCGCGGCCTGAACTCGATCGCCGGCCGCGTGCTCGGTTCGGTTCCTGCCGACGTGTCGCGCAAGTCGAAGGGCGATGTGCTGATCGTCCACACGTACAACTGACGTATAACAGCGAAGGGCCGGACGGGTGACCGTCCGGCCCTTCGCTGTTCTCTGGACTAGTCAGTCGAGGACGAGCACGTCCGGCAAGGGCTTGGCGTGCACCACGACGAGGTCTTGGGTGGCGCGGGTCAGCGCCACGTACAGGTCGCTCAGGCCGCGCGGAGTCTGAGCGACGATCGCAGCCGGCTCGACCACGACCGTGCGATCGAATTCCAAACCCTTGCATTCGCCGACAGTGAGCACCGATATCCGTTCGTCGTCGACCGACACAGTCCCGGCCATCGCGTCCGGGACGATGATCGCGCAGATGCCGTCATCGAGCTCGGCGGTCGCCTCGGCAATCGCGGTGGCGGTGATCTCGTCGGTGTCCCAGACCTCGCGCCACATCGGCTTGCGGCCCGTCGACCGGATCGATTCCGGCGCAGGCAGATCCGAATCGATGGCAGCCAGCACGGGTGCCGCGACGGCCATGATCTCGGCCGGGGTGCGGTAGTTGACGGTCAGGTCGAACTGTTTCCAGCGCTTCGCGACGTAAGGCTCGAGCACCGTGTTCCAGGACGTTGTCCCGGCCAGATCGCCGGTCTGCGCGGTATCGCCGATCACGGTCATCCATCGATTGGGAATGCGTCGCATGATCATTCGCCACGCCATGGGCGAGAGTTCCTGCGCCTCATCGATCACCACATGGCCGAAGGTCCACGTGCGGTCGCTGTAGGCGCGCTCCGCAGTGGTCATCGACGTCCGCCGCACTTGGCGCTGCGCCAGCTGCTCGGCATCGATCAGGTCGTACGCCATCAGGATCTCGGGGTCGAGCTCGTCCTCCAGATCCTGCGGCGCCGAGCCGGTCAGGATGTCGAGCGCCTCCTGTGCTTCCGCGATCTTGCGGCGCCACTCCTGCTGTTGCCGCTCGTCGTCGTCATCGATACCGATGATCTCGGCCAGCTCATCCAGCAGCGGGGCGTCGCTGGCCGCGAACTCGGTTGCCGGGTCCTCGGAACGACTGCGCTGCAGCAGTTCTCGATCCGCTTTGGACCAATCCGCAGTGGCAGCTGCGATCCGGTCGGGGGACGCGAACAGATCGGCGAGTACACGCTCCGGCGTGAGCAGGGGCCAGCACCGATCGAGTTCGCGGACGATCGCCGGGTCTTCGCGCATCTCGTTGCGGATCTCCGCGATGTCGCTGCCGCTGAGCAGCTGGGAACCGTCGAGGGTGGACGTGCCGATACGGGCGGCATGCTGGGCCGCGAGTTCGTCAAAGGCGGCACGCAGGAAGACCGGCCGCGCGACGTTATGGGTGCGGCGGGACGAGCGGGCGCGTCCGCGCGCCTTGCGGATGAGCTTGTTGTCGATGCGCAGCGGGTGCCCGTCGAATCGGACCTCGATCGGGTGGCCCGGCAGGGTTTCGCGGTCGCGCACAGCCTGTTTCATCACCTCAACCATCCGCAGATCACCCTTGAGCGCCGCCGTGGCGCGCGACTCTCGGCGCGCCGCGGTCACGCCGGGGTAGAGGTTGCCGATCGTCGACAGCAGCACACCGCTCTCGCCGAGCGACGGCAGGACCTGTCCGATGTAGTTGAGAAACACCGAGTTCGGCCCGATGATCAGAACACCGCTGCGCGACAGCGTGTCCCGATACGTGTACAGCAGGTACGCCGCACGATGCAGCGCGACCGCAGTCTTGCCGGTGCCGGGTCCGCCCTGCACCACCATCACCCCGCGATGCGGCGAACGGATGATCAGATCCTGTTCGCGCTGAATGGTTTCCACGATGTCCGACATTTGACCGGTGCGCGCGGTGTTGAGCGCGTCGATCAGCGCCGACTCGTTGACGACGTCTCCGTGCGCCGCCGTCGTCGAATCCGTGGCGGTGGCCGAGGTGCTGGCCAGCACCTCGCTGTTCACCGCGGTGACCTTGCGATTGCGGGTCCGAACGTGGCGCCGGATGCGCACGTCCTCGCGCGAGGCGGGGGTCGCCAGATAGAACGGCCGCGCCATCGGGGCGCGCCAGTCCAGCAACAGCGTCGAATCCTGATCGTCGTCGTCCAGCACCCCGATGCGCCCGATTCGTCGCACCTCGGTGGTGCCGTCCTCGTCCGGGTCCATATCGAGCCGGCCGAAATACAGGTTGTGCTCGGCGGCATCGAGTTTCGTCAGGTCCTCGGTGTACATGCGCTCGTACGACTCGCGTTCGGACAGGGCCTGCGGGGTGCCGTCGGTCTCCCTCAAGGAATCCGACAGGCGCCGGTTGGTGTTGCTGCGCATGCGGTCGAGCCGGGCATACAGCCGATCGAGGTGCTCCTGCTCGGGTGCCAAGAGCGGTGAATCGGCGGGTGTGGCGGAGCCGCGACTGGGGCTGAGGTCTGCGGTCATAGGTCCTTCTGGATACGTCCCCACGCGAAAAATGACATGGGGTGAAACGACGATCCAGTCTACTGACCTTCGGCGGGCTATGGGTGTCGTGCGGCTGTCTTTTCACCCACACCCGGGCCGGCTCACCAGCCGCGCTCGCGCCATTCCGGCAGATGTGGCCGCTGCGCGCCCAGCGTGGTGTCGTCGCCATGGCCCGGATAGATCGCGGTGTCATCGCCGAAGCGATCGAAGAGTTTGGTGCTGACGTCGTCGATCAGCGACGCGAAGTGGTCGGCGTTCTGTGTCTTGCCGACGCCGCCCGGGAAGAGTGAATCGCCGGTGAAGATGTGCGTTCGCGTGCCGTCGTCCAGGGCGAGGGCGATCGAGCCGGGGGTGTGGCCCTTGAGGTGGATCGCGGTCAGCTGCAGGTCGCCGACGGTGACGATCTCGCCGTCGTCAACCACGTGGTCGGAGTCGACCGGGATGCCGTCGTCATCGTGGCGGCCGGCCCAGGTCGGCGCACCGGTCGCGGCTTTGACATCGGCCAGCGCGAGCCAATGGTCGGGATGCTGGTGGGTGGTGAAGATCAGGTCGGGTTTGGCATCGGTGGCCGACAGCAGCGCCTGCAGCCGGTCCGCTTCGTTCGCGGCGTCGATGAGCAGGGTGGCCCCGGTCGCGGTGCTGGTGACCAGATACGCGTTGTTGTCCATCGGCCCGACCGACATTTTGACGATGGTGGCCACCGGCGTCGTGCGACGCTGAGCGACCTGCTGATCCTCGATGTGGCCGGTGTAGTCGTCTGTTATCTCGAGTGCGCCCTGAGTCATGGTGGTCAGGGTAGTGCGGCGACCTTGTCGGTGGGGCGAACTAGCATTGGCTAGAACGAACATCCATGTGGTTCGGCCCGGGGTGCCGGCAACCACTCGTGTCGCTGTGACCTGTGAGGACTGGTGAGTTTTGGCCGATCGCTTGATCGTGCGCGGTGCGCGGGAGCACAACCTGCGCGGCATCGATATCGACATCCCGCGTGACGCACTGATCGTCTTCACCGGGTTGTCCGGGTCGGGCAAATCGAGCCTGGCGTTCGACACCATCTTCGCGGAGGGGCAGCGGCGCTACGTCGAGTCGCTGTCGGCGTACGCGCGGCAGTTCCTCGGTCAGATGGACAAGCCCGATGTGGATTTCATCGAAGGTCTGTCGCCGGCGGTCTCCATCGACCAGAAGTCGACCAACCGCAATCCGCGATCGACGGTCGGCACCATCACCGAGGTCTACGACTACCTGCGTCTGCTGTACGCGCGGGCCGGCATCGCACACTGCCCGACCTGTGGCGAGCGGATCGCGAAGCAGACCCCGCAGCAGATCGTCGATCGGGTGCTGGACCTCGATGACGGCCTGCGGTTCCAGGTGCTGGCGCCGGTGGTCCGTACCCGCAAGGGCGAGTTCGTGGATCTGTTCGCGTCCCTGCAGACCCAGGGTTATTCGCGGGCCCGGATCGACGGCGTCGTTTACTCGCTCACCGACCCGCCGAAGCTGAAGAAGCAGGAGAAGCACGACATCGAGGTCGTGGTCGACCGTCTGGCAGTCAAGGCGTCGGCCAAGCAGCGCCTGACTGATTCGGTCGAGACGGCCCTCGGCCTGGCGGACGGCGTCGTCGTGCTCGACTTCGTCGATCTCGAGGAGGACGATCCGGCCCGCGAGCGACGCTTCTCCGAGAAGATGGCGTGTCCCAACAATCACCCGATCGCCATCGACGACCTCGAGCCGCGGTCGTTCTCGTTCAACTCGCCCTACGGTGCCTGCCCCGAGTGTGACGGTCTGGGTATTCGCAAGGAGATCGACGAAGAGCTGGTCGTCCCGGACCCGGACATGACCCTGTCGGAGGGCGCGCTCGCCCCCTGGTCGGGCGGACCGAACTCGGACTATTTCGTCCGCTTGATGGGCGGCCTCGGCGACGAGATGGGGTTCGACGTCGATACGCCGTGGAAGCGGCTGTCCGCCAAGGCCAAGAAGGCGCTGCTGAATGGCAGCGAGCATCAGGTACACGTCAAGTTCCGGAACCGCTACGGGCGTACCAGGTCGTATTACACCGAGTTCGAGGGTGTGATGCCGTACCTGCAGCGCAAGATGGACCAGACCGAATCGGACTGGGTCAAGGAGAAGATCGAGGGCTATCTCCGTGACGTGCCGTGTCCGGTGTGTGACGGCGCGCGACTGCGTCCGGAGATCCTGGCGGTGACGCTGGATCATCCGACGCTCGGCGCCAAGTCGATCTCCGAGGTGTGTGCGCTGTCGGTCGCCGAATGCGCCGAGTACCTGGACGGTCTGAGTCTGACGTCGCGGCAGGCCGCGATCGCCGGCCGGGTACTCAAAGAGGTACAGGCCCGGATCCGGTTCCTGCTCGATGTCGGGCTGGAGTACCTGACGCTGTCGCGGGCCGCCGGATCGCTGTCGGGGGGTGAGGCGCAACGTATTCGGCTCGCGACCCAGATCGGTTCGGGTCTTGCGGGTGTTCTATACGTGCTCGACGAACCGTCCATCGGTCTCCACCAGCGCGACAACCGGCGGCTCATCGAGACGCTCACCCGGCTGCGGGACATCGGCAACACACTGATCGTGGTCGAGCACGACGAGGACACCATTCGCGCCGCCGACTGGATTGTCGACATCGGCCCGCGCGCCGGTGAGCACGGGGGACAGGTCGTGCATTCCGGCAGCTACAAAGAATTGCTCGCCAATCCGCAGTCACTCACCGGCGCATACCTTTCCGGACGCGAAGAGCTGCCGGTGCCGCAGATCCGGCGGCCGGTCAACAAGAAGCGCCAGGTGACCGTCGTGGGCGCGAAGGAGCACAACCTTCGTGGCATCGATGTCAGCTTCCCGCTGGGCGTGCTGACCGCCATCACCGGCGTCTCGGGGTCGGGTAAGTCCACGCTGGTCAACGACATCCTGGCGACCGTGATGGCGAATAAGCTGAACGGTGCGCGTCAGGTGGCGGGCCGGCACACCCGGATCAACGGTCTCGATCAGCTGGACAAGTTGGTGCGCGTCGACCAATCGCCGATCGGCCGCACTCCGCGGTCGAACCCCGCGACCTACACCGGGGTCTTCGACAAGATCCGCACACTGTTCGCGGCGACCACCGAAGCAAAGGTTCGCGGTTATCAGCCCGGTCGGTTCTCGTTCAACGTCAAGGGCGGCCGGTGCGAGGCGTGCACCGGCGAGGGCACCATCAAGATCGAGATGAACTTCCTGCCAGACGTGTACGTCCCGTGCGAGGTGTGCCATGGCGCGCGGTACAACCGCGAAACGCTCGAGGTGCATTACAAGGGCAAGACCATCTCCGAGGTACTCGACATGCCGATCGAAGAGGCCGCCGAGTTCTTCGAGCCGGTCACGTCGATCCACCGCTACCTCAAGACCCTGGTCGAGGTTGGGCTCGGATACGTGCGACTGGGTCAGCCGGCGACGACGCTGTCTGGCGGCGAGGCGCAACGCGTGAAGCTGGCGTCGGAGTTGCAGAAGCGCTCGACCGGTCGGACTGTCTATGTGCTCGACGAGCCGACTACAGGCCTGCATTTCGAGGACATCCGCAAGTTGCTGGGCGTGATCGACGGCCTAGTCGACAAGGGGAACACGGTGATCGTCATCGAGCACAACCTCGATGTCATCAAGACCGCCGACTGGATCATCGATATGGGCCCGGAAGGCGGCTCCGGTGGTGGCACCGTCGTTGCAGAGGGCACGCCGGAGGATGTCGCGGAGGTCGCGGGCAGCTACACCGGACAGTTCTTGGCTGATCTGCTGAATTCTCCGCCGGCGAAGACTCCGGCACGCAAGACAAAGGCGACAACTCGGAAGCGGGCGGTCACCGCCAAAGCGGGCTGAGACCCTGCGCAGCCGATGACTTGAATCGGCAAATCCTAATCGCTGTTTAGAGCACGCAGATCGCAAACCGTGGCAAACGCCCCAGCCGCGGATACCGTCCCTGGAAATCAATATGCCTTCCAGGAGATCAGTGTGTTCGAATCGATCAAACGCGGCGCGGCGCTCATCGGCGCTGCGGCGGTCGTCGGCGGGTCAGCCATGCTGACCGGCGGCGTCGCCCACGCCGCACCGTCGCCGATCAACGGCCTATTCGGCATCACCGCGGGTGCATGCGGTGGTGGCAGCGCGACGGGTTCGTACTTTCGGATGATCCTGCCGGCGGGCAACACCAGCGGACCGTTCCTGGCCAACGGCGACTCGACCTGCTCGGACAAGACCATCACGCCGCTGTCGCCGGGCAGTGGTGGCGGCCTGCGGAGTGGCGGGTACCAGCCGCAGCCTCAAAATAGTTGGGACGCAGGCGGAAACGCCACGACGGGCTCGGTCACAGCGCCGCTACGCTTCTACGGCGTCGGGTTTGCGACGGCAACCAGCCAGGTGGATCCGCAGACCGGTCAGCAGACCTCGACGCCGCAGATCTACAACAATGCCGGCACGCTCAGCGGTGATCTCAGCGCCTTCGGGGCCTTCTGGAACAAACAGGTCTTCAACCAGGGCGCGCCGAAACCGGGCGGAGCCTATTCGGGTAAGACCTCGCCGGTCCGCGGCACGTACAACGCGCAGACCGGCGACTACGTGCTCGAATGGACCAGCCAGATCGTGGGCGGCCCGTTCAACAACTTCACCGGACTCTGGCATCTGACCGGGAAGGTCGCGGGCGCGCAGGGTGCGGGGGCACCGGCCGCCGCGGCCGCGCCCGGATCCAACCCCGCGGCCCCGGCTCCGGGAAGGACACCCGGCCAGCCGGCCGCGGGTGCGCCGGCGGTGGCAGCCCAACAGCCACAGGTAAGCAACAACATCACGGTGCGGCCCGTGGCGCAGAGCTCGGCACTGTCGTCGCCATGGTTGACCGGGGGAGTCGTAGCACTGGTCGCGGTGGCATCGGCACTACTCACGAATGCGGACCGGCTCTTCCGGCGGCGGCGCTCATGACGGCAGCGCTGACCGGCGCGAACCTGCCTGACCTCCATCTCACCGACGCGACCCCGATTGTCGCGCCGACGGATTCGACCGCCCGCCGGACGCTGCCGGTGGTGATACTCGGCTTGATCGGGTTGGTGCTGATCGTCACCCCGTTCGCGACGTCGATGTTCGCGAAGGCCGCGTCGGCGAATCAGCTCATGACGAACTTCGCGCCACTGCTGACGGACGAGAACCTTGCGAAGTATCACGGTGACGTGGATCTGTTTGCGTCCGAAGCGGATTCGCTGCGCGCCGTCTACCGTGACCATCACGTGGCCGCGGGCGCGTACCCGCGAATCGACGCGTTCCTCGGCGCGGCCGACGGGATCGACACGCGAAACCGTCACCTGCTCGACACCGTCGGCGGTGGCACCGCCGACTTCGACCGCTTGCACAAAGTCACCGGCCTGGACCGGTTGCCGTTGCTGCTGGTCGGCGCCGGACTGGCGTCGCTCGTAGCGGCCGGCGTCGCCTGGCGGGGCGAGCGGCGCGCTGTCCGTCGGGCGATGGCGGCCACGGCGCTTGTCGGTGCTGTCGTGCTGGCCTACCCATTCGTCAGTGGGCTCGCGGATACGGGGCACAACGCCGACGCGTTGGTCACGCGCTTCGAACCGGTGATGACGCAGGCGCAGGTGCGGTCGCTACAGCAGGACTTCGTGGTGCTCGTCGGCGCCGTCGGCGAGGTCGACGCACAGCTGCTGGCCACACCGCTGACTACGGCCGAACGTGCGGACCTCACGCGGGTGCGGGATGGCTGGCCGGCCGCGTCGGCCGATTTCGCGACGCTCACCGGCGCGATCAACGACAACCTCGCGAATTTCGGTCAGCTGCAGGCATTTTCGAAACTGTCGCCGATATCCGGCTGGTCCGGCTTCCGGGCTGCGACGCCGGCGATCGCCGTGGCCGGAGCGTTGCTGATCGCGGTCGCTGCGGCCGCGGTGTGGCCGGGACGGCGGCCCTCACGACATCGATTCATATCCGGTGGAACCCAGGCGGTTTCACCCGAACCAGGAGACGACCAATGATCCGACGCCGGTGGTACGCGCGTGGTGCCGTCCTCGCCTTGGCGATGCTGCTCACCCTGATCGGCGCGTGTTCGTCGTCGTCGCACGACGACAACAAGGTCGCCGACGGCAGCCTGGTCGGATTGTTCCGCCTGGATGGCGGCACATTCAACGACGGCAAGCTGGCGGGCACCTGGTTCCGGATGCTGCAGCCCGGCGGCAAGGTCGACAGCGGTCCGTACATGATCAATGCCGACTCGCCGGCCGACGGCGGCCTCGCGACGCTGTTGCAGCCCGGGCGCTCCGGTGGCCTGTGGAGCGGCTCGTACCAGTCACAGCCGGTTCCGGCGTTCGACGCGAACGGCGGCTCGCTTTCGAATGCGATCATCACGCCGACGAAGTTCTTCGCCGTCGACTTCGGCATCTCGACCAACCGGGTCGATCCGCAGACCAAGACGCTGCTGCCGCCACCCACCGTGACGCTGTCGGGCGGCAAGCTCTCGGCCGATCTGTCGAGCTGGGCCGCCTCGTGGAATCGTCAGGACTTCAACCAGGGTGCCCCAAAACCGGTGAGCAGCACGGGAGCTCAGACGCCCGGCCAGAACGGCGCCGGCAAGGCATGGGACTACGTGGCGGGCAAGTGGCTCGACACGCCGTCGGCGCCGGTGTCGACGGGGGCACGGGCCTCGGGCACCTTCAACGCGAAGACCCGGCGGTTCGAACTCGACTGGACGAGCCTCATCGTCGGCGGGCCGTTCAACGGCTTCACCGGAATCTGGCATCTCACCGGAACCTTCGAGCCGCAGCAGGCAGGCCCGGGCTCCGCCGCGCCCAGCGTGACGCGCTAGCCACCGCACACGACAGGACAGGACGCAGACATGTCGGCGACAGACACCACGAACGCTGAATCCGCGGCGGCAGACGGCCCGGCCGGGTCGTCGGATGCCCCCACGGCGCCGATTCCGGTCGTCGGGGCCGGCGGCGCGCGTGTGGGCTCGCTCGGGCCGATCATCACCAGGATCGTGGCGGGTGGCCTGATCATCGCGGCGATGGCCACAGCGATCGTCATTGCGCCGCATGAGCAGTCGAAGTTCGAGGCGGTGCAGACGGGACCGGCGGCTCCGGCCGCCGTCGTGGCCCCCGGGGGGCAGCCCGGCGCCACCGCCCCGGCTGGCCCGGCGGCGCCTGCCGCCCCGGCGGGTTCGCCGCCGGCGGCATCGATTCCGTTGGGCGGCGGCACATCGACGACCGGGGGGCAGCCGGGTGCGCCCCTCGCCGTCCCGGGTGCGACTGCGACCGGTCCGTCAGTGGCCGGTCCGTCTTCGGCGACCGGCGCGTTGGGCGGCGGCACGGACTGGCAGGCGACGACGAAGTGCTCGTACGGCTGGCCCAGCCCAGGCCCGGATCAGCAGGGTGGGTTGTCGTCGTTGATCAGCGTCGCGCCGGCTGCCGGTCCGTTCATGTCGGAGGCGTTCGCGCTGGGCAGCGTGTATCAGCCGATCATGAGTCTGGCGGGACCGCTGCTTGCCGAGGTGCAACCGGTGATCGCTGCCAACATGTCGTGGATCAGTCCGCTCATCGACAAGGCGCAGGGCGTGGGTGCCGTTGTGCTGCAGGCGATCCTGCCGTTCTACGGCCCCTACCGGCAGCAGTTCCTGGGCGCCGAGGGTGCGCTCGCCGCACAGCTGACGCCGATTCTGCAGAGCTGGGCGTCGAGCGATGCCGCGGTGTGCTTCGTCGCCTGGGAAGCGCAGCAGATCAGAAACGCCAAGGGCAAGGGTGGTCCGTTGCGCACGGTGTCGTTGACGCAGCCGTGGACGACCGTCGAGTACGACGGGGTGCACGTCACCCGCCGGCCGCTGGTTCGATGAGCGCGGCGACGGCACCGGCAGTGGAACTCGAGCCCGCCGAACGGGTTTCGGGTGTAGCCGGGACGTCCGTCGACGTGCTCGGCGTGGCGAAGACGATCGACGGCGTCCGTGTGCTGCGTGATGTGTCGTTCTCGGCGCGACCGGGCGAGGTGACTGCGCTGCTGGGCCCCAACGGTGCGGGCAAGAGCACCGTGCTGCGCGGGATCGTCGGGTTGGCGCGACTGGATTCCGGGACCGTTCGCATCGGCGGCCGGGCTCTGGCGGAGTTGGATCGTCCACTCGTCACGGTCGGTGTCCTACTCGATCCCGACGCGGTCGAAACGCGCCGGTCGGCGCGCGACCATCTGCGCATTCTCGCTGCGGCGAACGGCCTTCCGGCGTCAGCGGTCGAACACGCGCTACGGCTGGTCGGTATCGCCGAACTGGCCGATCGGCGAGTGGCGCAGATGTCGCTCGGTACGCGGCAGCGGCTGTCGTTGGCCGGCGCGTTCGTCGGAGAGCCCCAGGTACTCATTCTCGACGAGCCGCACAACGGCCTGGATGCCTCGGCGATTCGATGGCTGCGAAATACCTTGCGCGCCTATGCGGATGCGGGCCGGACCGTGCTGCTGTCGAGCCACCTGCTCGGCGAGGTCGCGCGGCTGGCCGACCGGATCGTGGTGGTGGATGGCGGCCGTGTCGTGGCTGATACGACGGTCGATGATTTCATCGCAGGTGCGAGTGCCGATGCTGCGGCGGCACTGGAAGATCGATACCTCACCCTGGTCGGTGACCGATGACCGCCACCGTGGTGATTGCGCCGACAGTTCGTGCCACCCGGGCGGAGCTGGTGAAGCTCGCGACGGTGCCGCGGCTCTGGGTGCCACCGGCGTTCGCACTGGTCGTGGGGCCCCTCGTCGCGCTGGCGACGCTGAACCGCTCGGGTGGGGATTCCACGCTCACGCTGGTGCGGATGGCCGGTACCGGCACACAGATCCTGCTGCCGCTGCTGGCGTTGTGGGCGGCGGCCGTGGGTGCGTCGGAATTCCACAGCGGCGCAATCGTATCGACCTTGCTGGGGGTGGGGCGCCGGAGTCGCTTCTACGCGGGGAAGCTGGCCGCGGTGGCTGCGGTGACATTCGTGGTGACGGTGGTCAGCGGTCTGCTGGCGGTCATCGTGCTGTGGGCGAGCGGGGCCGCCGATCACTCCGTCGGTGCGCTCTGGCGTCTCGTGGCGGGTGCCGGCGTGGTGGCTGCAACCAGCCTTGCGGCGACGGCGGTCGGCGTAGCCACTCGCGGGCCGCTGTATGCGATGGCGGTGACGGCCGTCGCGGTGTTCGGGCCGTGGTTGGCCGGTGGCCTGCTCGGATCGCTGAGGCCGTGGATTGAGGGATCGAGCCCGAATATCCTGATCGGGCAGTTGATCGCGAACTCGAACCTATCGACGACTCAGCTGTCTCCGGCGGGGTTGGGCGGTGCGATCGTCGGGTTCGTGATCGGCGCCGCCGTCGCCGTGTCGGTCTGCTGGGTCGCCTTCTATCGAAGCGACATCTGAGCGATCAGCCGCGTACCGGTCCGGTGAACTTTTCGCCGGGGCCCTGGCCGGGCTCGTCCGGATGCGAGCTCGCCTCGCGGAACGCCAGCTGCAGGCCCTTCAATCCGTCCTTGATCGGGGCAGCGTGAATACCCAGGTACTCGGAGGATGCGTTCACCAAACCGGCGAGCGACGTGATCAGCCGCCGGGCCTCATCGAGATCCAGATGGGCACTCGCGTCGGGCTGATCGTCGGCGAGGCCGAGCTTCTCGGCGGCCGCGCTCATCAGCATCACGATCGCCTTGGTGATGACCTCGATCGCCGGGATCTCGGCCAACTCACGAACATCCTGCTGGGGCTCTGGATTGCTCGAATCGGAGATTGGCGTCATGGCTGATAGACTTTCATGCACGACCGCCTCGGCACCCGCCGGGGGCGCAAGTGGAGTTCAGCTCCCACCGCTCGACGCCGCACCTGCGGAAGTTGTTCGGTTCCGGTTCGTCACCAGGGGATATATCCCGGTGGGCCTCCGTTGGAGGATGTTGGCAGGTTGCCCTGTCTGACATGAATCGGTCGGTGCTGAGCCTCGTCTTCGGACGGGGCTCTGTTGTTTCCGGGATCCCGGAAATGCGCCGAACCCACTGGTCAGACAGTACGCATCCGGCAACGTCGGATACCAGCAACGGGTCCGTTCAATCGGACCACGAAACGAGGAGGCCCCATCAGCACGGAGACCCGCATCAACGAGCGCATCCGCGTCCCCGAGGTTCGTCTTGTCGGACCCGGCGGAGAGCAGGTGGGCATCGTCCGGGTAGAGGACGCACTGCGACTCGCGTACGACAACGATCTGGATCTGGTCGAGGTGGCGCCTGACGCCCGCCCGCCGGTGTGCAAGATCATGGACTACGGCAAGTTCAAGTACGAGGCCGCGCAGAAACAGCGTGAATCGCGCCGGAACCAGCAGATGACCGTCATCAAGGAGCAGAAGCTCCGGCCGAAGATCGACGATCACGACTACGAGACCAAGAAGGGTCACGTGGTGCGGTTCCTGGAGGCGGGATCGAAGGTCAAGGTCACCATCATGTTCCGCGGTCGCGAGCAGTCCCGTCCAGAACTGGGCTATCGGCTGCTGCAGCGGCTGGGCAACGATGTCGCCGAGCACGGCTATATCGAGACATCCGCCAAGCAGGACGGCCGCAACATGACCATGGTCCTGGCTCCGCACAAGGGCGCCAAGACCCGGGCCAAGGCTCAGCAGGCCAGCGAGCAGCCGGCCGCCGACAAGGCAGAGCCGGCCGCCGAGTAACTCGGCCCACAGATTTTTCATTACATACAGAACGAGGGAACACTCATGCCAAAAGCAAAGACGCACAAGGGCACCGCGAAGCGCTTCAAGGTGACCGGCAAGGGAAAGATCGTGCGCCAGAAGGCGAATCGTCGCCACCTGCTGGAGCACAAGTCGTCGCGTCGCACCCGCCGCCTGGACGGCACGGCCGTCGTGAGCGAGAACGACGCTCCGCGGTTGAAGCGACTGCTGAACATCTGATTCCCCCGACCACACCGAATACGTAAGAGGTACATGACATGGCACGCGTGAAAAGGGCAGTCAACGCCCAGAAGAAGCGTCGTTCGACCCTGGAGGCGTCCAAGGGTTACCGCGGACAGCGTTCGCGGCTCTACCGCAAGGCCAAGGAGCAGCAGCTCCACTCGCTGAACTACGCCTACCGGGACCGTCGCGCCCGCAAGGGTGAGTTCCGCAAGCTGTGGATCCAGCGGATCAACGCTGCGGCCCGGGCCAACGACATCACCTACAACCGCCTCATCCAGGGCCTCAAGGCCGCCGGTGTCGAGGTCGACCGCAAGGTGCTCGCCGACATCGCCGTGGTCGATCCGGCCGCGTTCACCGGCCTGGTCGAGGTCGCCCGCAAGGCGCTGCCGGCCGACGTCAACGCCCCGGCGGCCTGACGTCAGTTCGACGAAACCCCCTGAGACGGCCCGCGTGGACGCGAACCGGTCAATCGATCCGTTGACCGAACGCTCCGCGCGGGTCGTTTCGTACGCCAAGCTCCATCGCGGCGCCGCCCGTCGGAAGGCGGGGCTGTTCGTCGCCGAGGGCTATAACTCCGTTGAGGCGGCACTGGTGACGGGCCGGGCGACGGTCCTGTTGGCGACCGAGGATGCCGCCGAACGGCATCGTGAGGTGATCCAGCGCGCGATCGATACCGACGTCGAGGTGCAGGAGATCACCCCCCGCGCGGCCGACAAGCTGTCGGAGTCGGTCACGCCCCCCGGGCTCTTTGCCGTCTGCCGGTTGCTCGACACGTCGTTGGACGACGTGCTGGCACGGTCGCCGCGCCTGCTGGCGGTTCCGGTGGAATGCAGCGAGCCCGGCAATGTCGGCACCCTGATTCGGACCGCCGCCGCGATGGGCGCCGACGCGGTGGTGCTCGCCGGAGAGGGTGTCGATCCGCATAACGGCAAGTCCGTACGCGCCAGTGCCGGCAGCATCTTCCACATCCCGGTGGTTCGGGCTGGGGATCCGTTCGATCTGCTGGAACGGTTGCAGTCCAACGGAATCGCAACCTGTGCGACCGCCGGTGGCGGCGAACTCAGTCTGCCGGAGGCGAATTCGGTACTCGGCGGCTCGGTCGCCTGGTTGTTCGGCAACGAGGCGCACGGACTGCCCGACGACCTGCTGGCGCGAGCGGACCACCGCATATCGATACCGATCCATGACGGTGCCGAGAGCCTCAACCTTGCGGCCGCCGCCGCTATCTGCCTCTACGTGAGTAGCCGGGCGCACGCCGACTAATCTTTGTACAGATCGACCGGTCTCTGGCCTGCCCGGTCCGGAAATCTGAATCCCGACGGTTGAATCAGGAGACGTCACCAGTGACCGACAGCAATCTGCTGAGCGAGAGCGCACTTGCGGCCGCGGCGAACGCTGCGATCGCGGCGTTCGACGAAGCGCCGGATCTGACGGCCCTCGCCGAGTGCAAGACCGCGCACATGGGTGAGCACGCACCGATCGCCCTCGCCCGTCGTGAGTTGGGCTCCTTGCCGAAGGACCAGCGGTCCGATGCGGGCAAGCGGGTCAACGTGGTCCGTGGTCAGGTCGCCAAGGCCTATGACGAGCGGCACGCGGTCCTGGAGGCCAAGCGCGACGCCGAGATTCTGGTCGCGGAGACGATCGATGTGACGTTGCCGAGCCGGCGGCAGCCGGTCGGTGCTCGGCACCCGATCACCGTGATCGCCGACCAGATCGCCGACATCTTCGTCGGCATGGGCTGGGAGATCGCCGAGGGACCCGAGGTCGAGTCGGAGCAGTTCAACTTCGACGCGCTGAACTTCAAGCCGGATCACCCGGCCCGGTCGATGCAGGACACCTTCTACATCGCGCCGGAAGGCTCGCGACAGGTGCTGCGGACGCACACCTCACCGGTGCAGGTGCGGTCGATGCTCACGCGTGACGTGCCGATCTACGTCGCCTGCCCGGGTCGTACGTTCCGCACCGATGAACTGGACTCCACCCACACCCCGGTCTTCCACCAGATCGAGGGCCTGGCCGTCGACAAGGGTCTGACGATGGCGCATCTGCGCGGGACGCTGGACATGCTGGCGCGCGGCCTTTTCGGCCCGGACACCCGAACCCGGATGCGGCCCAACTACTTTCCGTTCACCGAGCCGTCGGCTGAGGTCGACGTGTGGTTCCCGGCGAAGAAGGGCGGCGCCGGCTGGGTGGAGTGGGGCGGCTGCGGCATGGTGAATCCGAACGTCCTGCGCGCCAGCGGCATCGATCCCGATGTGTACTCCGGATTCGCCTTCGGGATGGGACTGGAGCGAACGCTGCAGTTCCGCAACGGAATTCCGGACATGCGCGACATGGTCGAAGGCGACATCCGCTTCACCGCGCCATTCGGTCCCGCCCTATAAGTACTCAGCCTGTACGAAAGTGAGTTGTTGTGCGAGTTTCCCAGTCATGGCTGACTGAGCTGCTACAGGCGGGCGCCCCCGGGTGGTCGGCATCGGTCGACGAGCTGGACGCCGGCTTTGTGCGCGTCGGGTTCGAGATCGAAGACGTGCACCCGCTGCCGGAGATCACCGGACCGTTGGTGATCGGGCGGGTCGCGCAGATCACCGAACTGACCGAGTTCAAGAAGCCGATCCGCTTCTGCCAGGTCGAGGTCGGCGAAGCCGAACCCCGCGGAATCGTCTGCGGTGCACGCAACTTCGCCGAAGGCGATCTGATCGTGGCCGCGTTGCCGGGCGCGGTGCTGCCCGGCGGATTCGCGATCGCCTCGCGGAAGACCTACGGCCAGGTATCGGACGGCATGATCTGCTCGGTGAGCGAGCTGGGCATCGGTCATGATCACAGCGGAATCCTGGTCCTGCCGCCCGGCACCGCCGAGGTCGGCGAGGATGCGAAGGACGTGCTCGGCATGTCCGACACCGTCTTCGACGTGAACGTCACCCCGGACCGCGGCTACGCGTTCTCGATGCGCGGACTGTCGCGCGAGATCGCCGGCAGCTTCGAGGTCGATTTCGTCGATCCCGGGTCCACCCAGACCGTGCCGATTCCGGCACCCTCGGACGCGGGTTGGCCGGTCGCGATCGAGGCTGCGTCGGGGGCAACCCGATACGGCGCCCAGGTGATCCGCAGCATCGACCCGAATGCGTTGACGCCGTGGTGGATGCAGCGTCGACTGCTCTTGGCCGGCGTGCGGCCGATTTCGCCCGCGGTCGACGTCACGAACTACGTGATGATGGAGCTCGGTCAGCCGCTGCATGCGTTCGACGCGGCGAAGCTGTCCGGCGGCATCACGGTCCGTCGCGCCGACGCGGGGGAGAAGCTCACCACTCTCGACGATGCCGTGCGGGTGCTCGATCCCGAAGACGTGGTGATCGCCGACGAGTCCGGCCCGATCGCGATGGCCGGCGTCATGGGTGGCGCGAACACCGAGGTCGGCGACGACACCGTCGACATTCTGCTGGAAGCGGCGACCTTCGATCCGGTAGCGGTGTTCCGAACGGTCAAGCGGCACAAGCTGAGCAGTGAGGCCAGCAAGCGCTTCGAGCGGGTCGTGGACCCCGAGGTGACGGCCGTGGCACTGCAGCGTGCCGCCCGGCTCATCGCCGAGATCGCCGGGGGCACCATCGAATCCGAGTACACCGACGTGCGTCTCGACATGCCGGCCACACTGACTATCGAGTTCCCGGCGGACACGGCCGACAAGGTCGCGGGGACGTCGTACCCGGCCGGTACGGCGAAGCGGTGGCTGGAGCAGATCGGTGCGACGGTCGCGGGAACTGATGTGTTGACCGTGACCCCGCCGAGCTGGCGACCGGACCTGACCGAGCGCGCCGACCTGGTCGAAGAGGTGTTGCGCCTGCAGGGATACGACACCATTCCGGTCGAGCTGCCGTCGGCACCGGCCGGCACGGGTCTGACGGCTGCGCAGCGTCGTCGCCGAGCCGTCGGCACGACCTTGGCGCTGTCCGGTTACATCGAGGTGCTGCCGTTCCCGTTCATGCCGGCGGGAGCCCTTGATTCGCTGGACCTCGATAGCGACGATTCGCGTCGTCGGACGGTTACGGTGCTCAATCCTCTTGAGGCCGACCGCGCCCAGCTGAACACCACGCTGCTGCCGGGACTCCTGGAAATGGTGTCCCGCAATGTGTCTCGAGGTCAGCGTGACCTCTCGCTGTATGCGATCGGTCAGGTGTACTTCGGCGGTGACAATGTGCGCAGCGTCGACCCGGTGCCGGTCGACCGGCGCCCGACCGATGCCGAGATCGCCGCGATCGTCGACGCATTGCCGACGCAGCCGCTGCATGTGGCCGCGGTGCTCACCGGGAACCGCGAACCGTCCGGGCCATGGGGTGCCGGACGTCCGGCCGACGCCACCGACGCATTCGAGGCGGCCCGTCTGATCGGCGAGGCTGCGGGGATCGAGGTGGAACTGGTGGCGGCACAGCAGGAGCCGTGGCATCCGGGCCGCTGCGCTGCCGTGACCGTCGATGGCGAGACCGTCGGGTATGCGGGCGAGTTGACGCCGGCCGTCGTGGATCGGTTGGGTCTGCCGCCCCGAACGTGCGCGGTCGAGATCGATATCGACGGTTTGCCATTGGTGAATCGTTATGCGGCCCCACAGCTGTCGCCGTTCCCGGCGGTGTTGCAGGATCTCGCGGTCGTGGTCCCGGTGACCGTCCCGGCGTCGGCGGTACAGGCTGCTCTGACGATCGGTGCGGGCGAGTTGCTCGAAGAGATCACGCTGTTCGACGAGTTCACCGGCTCGCAGGTGGGCGAGGGGAACAAGTCGCTCACCTTCGCGCTTCGGTTCCGCGCGGCGGACCGGACCCTGACGGAGGACGAGGCGAGCGCCGCCCGCGACGCGGCGGTGGCGGCGGCTGCCGCGGTGGGTGCCCGGCTGCGCGCCTGAGCGAGGTCAGATCGGGCGCAGGCGGGCTTTGAGCAGGCAGAACTCATTGCCCTCGGGGTCGGTCAGGACATGCCACTGTTCTTGTCCGGTCTGGCCGATATCGGCTGGCTGGGCGCCGAGTTTCAGTAGGCGTTCGAGTTCGGCCTCCTGATCACGATCGGTCGGGTTGACGTCGATATGCAGTCGCAGCTTGCCGGGCTCCGGCTCGTCGCGGCGACTCAGGATGATTGTGGGCTGCAGGCCGCCGAACCCATCGGCCGGTCCGATCTCAAGGGAGCCGTCGTCCATTCGATCGAGGACCACGAAATCCAGCGCCGCGCACCAGAACTGCCCGAGCAGCTCCGGGTCACGGCAACCGAGTACGAGTTCGCTGATGCGACAAGCCATGAGTGAAGTCCTTCTAGTCGATACGGCCGGTCAGGTAGCGCTGCAGCGTCGGCGCGACCGCCGTGGCGACCTCGTCGGCGGTCATCGAGGCCAGCGGTTCGAATCTCATCAGGTACCGCGTCAGCAACAGACCCGCTACCTGGCTGGCGACCAGGTTGATTCGGGTCTGTCCACTACCTTGCGGTGAATCGACGCGCGGCGCAATGTCTTTGAGCATCACATCGAGGATGAAGCTGCGGATGACGGTGGTGTCGCCGGACACGAGGTTCGATCGAAAGATCGCCAGCAGCGCGTCCCGCGCTTCGCCGTCCCAGAGCCGCAACAGGTTTCGCACCAAAACCGTGCCCAGTTCATCGACCGGTGCGGCGGCGAACGCATCGATCACGGTTTGCGGATCGACCGGCAGCTCGATCGCCGCGAGAAAGAGGTCCCGCTTGCTGCCGAAATAGTGGTGGATCAGGGCCGGATCGACTTCGGCGGCCGCGGCGATCGCCCGCATCGACGTCTTGTCCATCCCGCCATGCGCGAACAGCTGCCGCGCCGACACAAGGATGCGCTCGCGGGTCTCCGGTGAACCGGGCCGGCGGCCGGTGCGGCGCCGGGTGCCGGAGGTCGGTTCGGTCACGGTGTGCAACGCCGCAGCGACGCTGCGGCCAGACCCAGAGCGCCGACGGCGAATGCGGCGATCACCGCGATATCGCGCCACATCTGACCGGTGGCCTCGCTGTGTCGCGCGACTTGGTTGACGCCGTCGACCGCGTAGCTCAGCGGCAACACATTGCTGATCCACTCCAGCCAAGTCGGCAGCTGGCCGCGGGGGACGAGCAGGCCGCAGAGGAACAGCTGCGGAAACACCACGACCGGCATGAACTGGACCGCCTGAAACTCGTTGCGGGCGAACGCACTTGCCAATAGCCCGAGCCCGACACCGAGCACCGCGTCCAACACAGCGATCAGCACGATCCAGGCCACGCTGCCGGCCACCGTGAGACCCAGTAGCCAGAATGCGATCGCACACAGAAGTGCGGCCTGGGCGGCCGCGGTCACCGAGAAGGCGCCGCCGTATCCCGCGAGCAGATCGAACTTGCGGATGCGGGTGGTGAACAGACGCTCCAGCGTTCCCGAACTGCGCTCGCGCAGCATGGCGATCGAGGTCACCAGAAACATCAGCGCGAACGGCAGGATCCCCAGCATCGCGACGCCGACGTGATTGAAGATTCCGGGCTGTCCGGGTGGATGTGGCTGGTCGTGATAGACCAGATAGAGCAGGGTCAGCAGCACGACCGGGACCACGAGGATCAGTGCGACGGTGCGACGATCGGCTCGTAGTTGAAGCAGCACCCGAGCGGTGGTGGCGATCATCATCGTGCCGCGCCCCCTTCGATGAGTGCGAGAAATGCGGCTTCCATATTGGTTTCCCCGGTCTGGTCGAGCAGCTGCTGCGGCGACAGGTTGGCCACCAGCCGGCCTTCGCGCATCAGGATGAGGTTCGCGCAGTGCTCGGCCTCGTCCATGACATGACTTGAGACCAGCAGCGTCGTACCGGCGGCGGCGAGGTCGGCGAACGTTCGCCAGAGTTCAACGCGCAGTACCGGATCCAGCCCGACGGTGGGCTCGTCGAGCACCAGCAGTTCCGGCTCGCCGACCAGCGCGCAGGCCAGTGACACGCGACCGCGCTGTCCACCGGACAATCCTTCGGCCCGTCGGCCCGCCTCGCCGGTGAGGCCGACGACCTCGATCGCGTGCGTGACGGCGGCGTTGCGAGCGGCTTTGGAGGCGGGTGCGGACAGGTCGGCGAAGTACCGGATGTTCTCGGTGACGGTGAGGTCGCCGTAGACCGAGGGTGACTGGGTGACGTAGCCGATCCGGCCACGTAGCGATCGGGCCCCGGCGTCGTCGCCGAACACCCAGACCGACCCGCCGGTGATGCGCTGCGTACCGATGATCGTGCGCATGATCGTCGTCTTGCCGCAGCCGGAGGGGCCGAGTAATCCGGTGATCGATCCGCGCGGTACCCGCACGGAGATGTCGTCCAGGACGGGTCGCCCGCCGCGGACCACCCGGAGGCCGGAGATGTTGATCGCCGGTAAGTCAGCAACCGTTGAATTCACCATGTGATGAATTTATGACAAGGGAGTTTGCCAATCAAGGGAAATCTTGATGAATGAACTTGCATTGGGGTGCATAATGATGGGCATGACGACTTCGGTGGCAATCGCCGGTGCCAGTGGGTACGCCGGCGGGGAAATACTGCGACTACTACTCGGCCATCCGCGCCTGCGGTCCGGCGAGCTGGAGATCGGCGCGCTCACTGCGGGCTCCAATGCCGGAACCACGCTCGGCGAGCATCAGCCCCACCTGCTGCCGCTGGCCGATCGGGTATTGGCGGAGACCACTCCTGAGGTGCTGCGCGGTCACGACATCGTCTTCTTGGCGCTGCCGCATGGCACGTCCGGGGCAGTCGCCGACCAGCTGTCGCCGGGCACCTTGGTCATCGACTGCGGTGCCGACTTCCGGCTGCAGGATGCGGCCGAATGGGACCGGTATTACGGCGGTCATCACGCCGGCACCTGGCCGTACGGTCTGCCGGAGCTCCCGGGCAATCGCGAGATCTTGTCGGACGCATCGCGGATCGCGGTTCCAGGCTGCTACCCGACGGTCTCGACGCTTGCGCTGTTGCCGGCGGTCGCCGCGGGCATCATCGATACCCATGTCACGATCGTCGCCGTGAGCGGCACCTCGGGCGCCGGCAAGTCGGCCAAGCCGCACCTGATCGGTTCGGAAGTGATGGGTTCGGTCAGTGCCTACGGCGTCGGCGGGACGCACCGGCATACGCCCGAGATCATTCAGAACCTCTCCGGGGTTGCCGGACAAGAGATCTCGGTGTCGTTCACGCCGGTGCTGGCACCGATGCCCCGCGGCATCCTCGCGACCTGTACCGCGCGCACCTCGGTGACCGCCGACGAGGCACGGGCGGTGTATGAGAAGTTCTATGCCGATGAGCCCTTCGTCCACGTCCTGCCTGACGGACGGCAGCCGGCGACCAAGGCCGTTGTCGGTTCCAACGCGGTTCAGTTGGGCGTGGCCGTCGACGAGCGGGCCGGCGTGCTGGTGGCCGTCGGGGCTATCGACAACCTCACCAAGGGAACGGGCGGCGGCGCCGTCCAATCGATGAACCTCGCCATGGGCTGGCCGGAGACGGACGGCCTCGACATTGTAGGAGTGGCCCCGTGAAACTCGTGCGCTCACAAGGTGTTACGGCCCCACTGGGTTTCCGGGCCGCCGGAATCCCCGCGGGTATCAAGCCGAGCGGCAAACACGATCTCGCCCTGGTCTTCAATGAGGGGCCCGACTATGCGGCCGCGGGCGTGTTCACCGAGAACAAGGTCAAGGCTGCTCCGGTGCTGTGGTCCCAGCAGGTGCTCAAGTCGGGCGCGCTGCGGGCGGTGATCCTGAATTCCGGTGGCGCCAATGCCTGTACGGGTCCTGGCGGATTCCAGGACACCCACACCACGGCCGAGGCGGTAGCGGCGGCGTTGAGCGATTGGGGTACCGAGACGGGAGCAGGCGAGGTCGCTGTCTGTTCGACCGGTCTGATCGGCGATCGGCTGCCGATGGACAAGGTGCTCGCCGGGGTCATCGAGATCGTCCATGAGATGGCCGGCGGAATGAACGGCGGTACCGATGCTGCATACGCCATCATGACCACCGACACGGTGCCGAAACAGGCTGCGGTACATGCCACCGGCTGGAATGTGGGCGGCATGGCCAAGGGTGCGGGCATGCTGGCGCCGGCGCTGGCCACGATGCTGGTCGTCCTCACCACCGACGTACGTGCGACTGCTGATCAACTCGACGCGGCGTTGCGGAACGCCACCCGGCAGACCTTCGACCGGCTCGACGTCGACGGCGCAACGTCGACCAACGACACCGTGCTGCTGCTGGCCTCCGGGGCCAGCGAGCTGAGCCCGACCCAGGACGAACTCAACGCGGCGGTGCTCGCTGTCTGCGACGACCTCGCCGCGCAGCTGATGGCTGATGCCGAGGGCGTCACCAAACGGGTGACGGTCACCGTGAAGGGTGCTGCGAGTGAGGCGGACGCGCTCATCGGAGCTCGCACGGTGGCCCGGGATTCGTTGGTGAAGACGGCCTTGTTCGGCTCTGATCCGAACTGGGGGCGGGTGCTCGCCGCGATCGGCATCGCGCCGATCGAGCTGGATCCGAACAAGATTCGTGTCGAGTTCAACGGCTCACCGGTCTGCATCGATGGAATGGGTGCGCCCGGCGCTCGTGATGTCGACCTGAGCGGCGAGGACATCGCCCTGATGATCGACCTTGCCGTGGGAGATGCCGAGGTGACGATCCGAACGACGGACCTGTCGCATGCGTATGTCGAAGAGAACTCGGCGTATTCGTCATGACCGATGTAGACATCGCGAAGCAGAAGGCCGCGATCCTGTCCGAGGCATTGCCGTGGCTGCAGGAGTTCCACGACAAGATCATCGTCGTCAAGTACGGCGGCAACGCGATGATCGACGATGAGCTCAAGGCCGCATTCGCGAGCGACATGGTGTTCCTCCGGACCTGCGGTATCCATCCGATCGTGGTGCACGGGGGCGGGCCGCAGATCTCGGCGATGCTCCAACGCCTTGGCATGGAAGGCGAATTCCGTGGCGGATTCCGCGTCACCACGCCCGAAGTGCTGGATGTGGCACGGATGGTGCTGTTCGGTCAGGTGGGCCGCGAGCTCGTCGGCCTGATCAATGCGCACGGCCCGTATGCGGTCGGCATCTCGGGTGAGGATGCGCATCTGTTCACGGCGACTCGCCGGACCGTCCAGGTCGACGGCGCGCAGACCGACATCGGTTTGGTCGGCGACGTGACCTCGGTCAATCCGGCGGCTGTGACGGATCTGCTTGCCGCCGGACGGATTCCGGTGGTGTCGACGATCGCCCCGGACGCGGACGGCGTGGTGCACAACATCAACGCCGACACCGCCGCCGCGGCGCTGGCCGAAGCGGTCGGGGCGGCGAAGCTGGTGATGCTGACGGACGTCGAGGGCCTCTACACCGACTGGCCGAACACCGATTCGCTGGTCTCGACCATCGACGCCGATCGGGTGAAGGCGCTGCTGCCGTCACTGGATTCGGGGATGGTGCCCAAGATGGAGGCCTGCGTGCGTGCGGTCGAGGGCGGAGTTCCCAAGGCGCACATCATCGATGGCCGGGTGCCGCACTCGATGTTGTTGGAGCTGTTCACATCGGAGGGCATCGGCACCATGGTGACCCCCACGGAAGGAACCTGGGTATGAGCACGGCCGAACTGCAACAGCGGTGGGATGCCGCGCTGATGCGGAACTACGGAACCCCGCCGCTGGCGTTCGTGTCCGGCGACGGCGCCGTGATCACCGATGCGGACGGCAAGCAGTACCTGGATCTGCTGGGCGGCATCGCGGTGAATGCGTTGGGACACGCCAATCCCGGGATCATCGATGCCGTGAGCACCCAGCTCGGCACGCTCGGCCACGTCTCGAACCTGTATGTGTCCGAGCCTGTGGTCAAACTGGCGGAGCAGCTGACCGGCCGATTCGGTCACTCGGCGCGAGTCTTCTTCTGCAACTCGGGCGCCGAGGCCAACGAGGCGGCCTTCAAGATCGCTCGGCGCACCGGCCGGCCGGAGATCGTGGCCGCCGAGAAGGCCTTTCATGGCCGGACGATGGGCGCGCTCGCGATGACCGGGCAGCCGGCCAAACGGGAGCCATTCGAGCCGATGCCGCCCGGTGTGCGGTTCGTGCCCTACGGAGACGTGGAGGCGCTGCGGGCAGCGGTCGGGCCGCAGACCGCTGCGGTCATCCTCGAGCCGATGCTGGGGGAGGCCGGTGTCGTCGTGCCGCCCGCCGACTATCTGGCGGCGGCTCGGGAGATCACCTCGCAGCACGGAGCGTTGCTCATCCTCGATGAGGTGCAGACCGGTATCGCCCGGACCGGAACGTTTTTCGCCCATCAGGCGGCCGGGATCGTGCCGGACGTGATGACGCTCGCGAAGGGGCTCGGCGGCGGTCTGCCGATCGGTGCGACGCTGGCCACCGGTCCGGCAGCCGATCTGCTGCAGCCCGGCCAGCACGGGACCACCTTCGGCGGCAATCCGGTCTGCGCGGCGGCGGCGCTGTCCGTGCTGGCGCAGATCGATTCCGACAACCTCGTGGATCATGTTGCCGCTGTGGGTAAGTCGTTGTCGGCGGGCATCGAGGAACTCGGTCATCCGCTGGTCGACCATGTCCGGGGCGCGGGCCTGCTGCTCGGTGTCGTGCTGACGCAGCCGATCTCGGCCAAGGTCGATCTGGCGGCGCGGGATGCGGGCTTCCTGATCAACGCGCCGGCCCCGGATGTGCTGCGTCTCGCACCGCCGCTGATCCTGACGCAGGAGCAGGCGGACGAGTTCGTCGCCGCGCTGCCCGCCATTCTCGATGCCGCACAGAAAGCCTAGGTACTGAACGATGACCCGACATTTCCTGCGCGATGACGACCTGACGCCTGCCGAACAGGCCGAGGTGCTGGCCCTCGCAGCCGAATTGAAACGCGCGCCGTTCTCGAAGCGTCCGCTGGACGGGCCCAAAGGTGTTGCGGTGCTGTTCGACAAGAACTCCACGCGGACCCGGTTCTCGTTCGAGGTGGGCGTTGCCCAGCTGGGCGGTCATGCGGTGGTGGTGAACACCGGACAGACTCAGATGGGTCGGGATGAGACGTTCGAGGACACCGGCCGGGTGCTGTCGCGGTTCGTCGAGGCGATCGTCTGGCGCACCTACGGACAGGATCGGCTGGAGGCGATCGCCGGTGCGGCGTCGGTGCCGGTGATCAACGCGCTCTCGGATGACTTCCACCCGTGCCAGATCCTCGCCGACCTGCAGACCATCACCGAACACAAGGGTGCGGTCGCGGGACTCACGATGACGTATCTAGGCGACGGCGCGAACAACATGGCGCACTCGTACATGCTCGGCGGTGCGACGGCGGGGATGCACGTGATCATCAGTGCCCCAGCCGATTTCCAGCCGGATGGGCGGTTCGTGGCCGCGGCTCGCGAACGCGCGACCCAGACGGGCGCGACGATCACCATCGAGCCGGACCCGCGCAAGGCGGTCGCCGGGGCCGACGTCGTGGTCACCGACACTTGGACATCGATGGGGCAGGAGGAGGACGGCCTCGATCGCATCGGTCCGTTCCGGCCGTACCAGATCAATACCGAGCTGCTGGCCCTCGCCGACTCGAAAGCGATTGTGCTGCACTGCCTCCCCGCTCATCGCGGGGAGGAGATCACGGACGAGGTGATCGACGGGCCGCGGAGCGTCGTCTTCGACGAGGCGGAGAATCGGCTGCACGCCCAGAAGGCACTACTGGCGTGGCTGCTGGAGCGGTCATGAATCGGGAACGACGATGACGACGTCCGCAGGCGGTATTGCGACCAACCGGGCCGGGCGTCACGCGCGGATCGTCGAGATTCTGTCGCGCGGGACCGTGCGCAGTCAGACCGAGCTGCAGTCGCTGCTGGCCGACGAGGGGATCGAGGCCACCCAGGCGACGCTGTCGCGAGATCTGGACGAGTTGGGCGCCGTGAAACTGCGCGCGGCCGACGGCGGCGCGGGCGTCTACGTGGTGCCGGAAGACGGCTCGCCGGTGCGCGGCGTCGCCGGCGGCACCGACCGGTTGTCGCGGCTGCTCGCCGAGTTGCTGGTGTCGACGGATTCCAGCGGCAACCTCGCCGTCCTGCGCACCCCCCCCGGAGCTGCGGGCTATCTGGCGAGCGCTCTGGACCGGGCGAATCTGGCCGAGGTGGTGGGCACGATCGCGGGTGACGACACGATTATGGTCGTGGCCCGGGAACCTCTCACCGGCGGCCAATTGGCGGAATTGATCGAGCGCCTGGCCTGACGCGCGCGGCGCATAAACAAACTGCTGGCCTGACGGCAACGGCCGCACTTCGACAAGCAATAATCAAACCCATCAGAAATCGCAGCAAAAAGGAGTTCCAGCACCATGGCTGAACGCGTTGTACTTGCCTATTCCGGTGGCCTCGACACCTCGGTCGCCATCAGCTGGATCGGCAAGGAGACCGGCAAAGAGGTCGTCGCCGTCGCCATCGATCTGGGCCAGGGTGGCGAGGACATGGAGGTCGTGCGGCAGCGGGCCCTCGACTGCGGCGCCGTCGAGTCGATCGTCGTGGATGCCCGCGACGAGTTCGCCGACGAGTACTGCCTACCGACGATCACCGCGAACGCGTTGTACATGGATCGCTACCCGCTGGTGTCGGCCATCAGCAGGCCGTTGATCGTCAAGCACCTAGTTACCGCGGCCCGCGATCACGGCGGCACTGTCGTCGCGCACGGCTGCACCGGTAAGGGCAACGACCAGGTTCGTTTCGAGGTCGGCTTCAATACGCTCGCTCCGGAGCTGGATGTGCTTGCGCCGGTGCGTGATTATGCGTGGACCCGGGAGAAGGCCATCGCCTTCGCCGAGGAGAACGACATCCCGATCAACGTCACCAAGCGTTCGCCGTTCTCGATCGATCAGAACGTCTGGGGTCGCGCGGTGGAGACCGGCTTCCTCGAGGATCTGTGGAACGCGCCGACCAAGGACGTCTACGACTACACCGAGGACCCGACGGTCCACTTCAACGCGCCCGATGAACTGATCATCACGTTCGACAAGGGTCGCCCGGTCGCCATCGACGGCAAGCCGGTCTCGGTCCTGGACGCGATCGTCGAACTCAACCGCCGCGCCGGCGCTCAGGGCGTCGGCCGCCTGGACGTGGTCGAAGACCGGCTGGTCGGCATCAAGAGCCGCGAGATCTACGAGGCGCCGGGCGCCATGGTGCTGATCCGCGCGCACGAGGAGCTCGAGCACGTCACCATCGAACGCGAACTGGGCCGCTACAAGCGCCACGTCGACCAGAAGTGGGCCGAGCAGGTCTACGACGGCCTCTGGTACTCGCCGCTGAAGCGGGCGCTGGACACCTTCGTCGCGCACACCCAGGAGCACGTCTCCGGCGACATCCGGCTGGTGCTGCACGGCGGTTCGATCATCGTCAACGGCCGGCGTTCGGGCGAGTCGCTGTACGACTTCAACCTCGCCACCTACGACGAGGGCGACACCTTCGACCAGTCGAACGCCAAGGGCTTCGTGCAACTGCACGGCCTGTCCTCGAAGATCGCCGCGAAGCGCGACCTAGGCCTGTGACGACACCGGGGTCGACCAACGAGGGCGCGCTCTGGGGCGGTCGGTTCGCGTCCGGCCCGGCCGACGCCATGGCGGCGTTGAGTAAGTCGACGCATTTCGATTGGGCGTTGGCGCCGTACGACATTCGCGCGTCGCAGGCGCATGCCCGGGTCCTCAACGCGGCCGGGCTGCTCACCGATGCCGACCTGGCGACGATGCTCGACGGTCTGTCGCGGCTGGCCGATGATGTCGCGTCGGGCGCATTCGTCGCGGCGGAGTCGGACGAGGACGTCCACGGCGCGCTCGAACGCGGTCTGATCGAGCGAGTCGGTCCGGAGGTCGGCGGCCGGCTGCGAGCCGGGCGCTCGCGGAACGATCAGGTGGCCACGTTGTTCCGCATGTGGCTGCGTGACGCCGTCCGCGTCGTGGCCGCGGGCGTGCTCGACGTGGTGGATGCTCTTGTCGCACAAGCGAAGTCGCATCCGAACTCCCCGATGCCGGGTAAGACGCATTCGCAGGCGGCGCAGCCGGTGCTGCTGTCGCACCAATTGCTGGCGCACGCCCATCCGCTGCTGCGGGACGTGCAGCGGCTGCGGGACTTCGACAAGCGGGCCGCCGTGTCGCCGTACGGATCGGGTGCGCTGGCCGGGTCGTCGCTCGGTTTGAATCCGGATCAGATCGCCGCTGAACTCGGGTTCGACGCCGCTGCCGACAACTCCATCGACGCCACCAGTTCGCGGGACTTCGCGGCGGAGGCGGCGTGGGTGCTGGCGATGACTGCGGTGGATCTGTCCCGCTTCGCGGAAGAGATCATCTCCTGGAGCACGCCGGAATACGGCTATGTGACGCTGGCAGACGAGTGGTCGACGGGTAGTTCGATCATGCCGCAGAAGAAGAATCCGGATGTCGCCGAGTTGACCCGCGGCAAGACCGGGCGACTGATCGGCAACCTCACCGGATTGCTCGCGACGCTCAAGGCGCAGCCGTTGGCCTACAACCGGGACCTGCAGGAAGACAAGGAACCGGTGTTCGACTCGGTGGCGCAGCTGGTGCTGCTGCTCCCGGCTTTCGCGGGATTGACCCGCACGCTGACCTTTCACCCGGAGCGGTTGGCCGAACTCGCTCCCGCAGGCTTCACGTTGGCCACCGATATCGCCGAATGGCTCGTGCGGCAGGGGATCCCGTTCCGGGATGCGCACGAGGTCGCCGGCGCTGCGGTCCGTGCAGCGGAGGGCAAGGGCATCGGGCTGGAGGACCTCACAGACGCTGATCTGGCTGGGATCGACACGCGCCTCACCCCGGAGGTGCGCGAGGTGCTCACCGTTGATGGTTCGATCGCGTCCCGGGATGCGCGCGGCGGTACGGCCGGTGTGCGCGTCGCTGAACAGCAGGAACGCGTCGTCGCTGGCGCAGCGGAACTACGTGACTGGGTGTCCGGCGGCACCCAGTAGAGTGACGTACATCACTAAGCGGTTCGGTTAGTTCATGACATTCAACTGGAGGTTCCGCGTGCCGGGTATTCCGAACATGGGTCGCGCGCTCGATCGGGTGATGGCGACCGCCCAGAACGGGCTGGAAGTCATCCGCATGGGCGGATTGGAGACCGGCACCCAGCCGTCGCCGTATCAGATCGTCGAGTCCGAGCCGATGTATCAGCTGCGGCGGTATTTCCCGGACGACGTGCCGGACGGCCCGCCCGTCGTGTTGGTGCATCCGATGATGCTGTCGGCGAATCTGTTCGACGTCACGCCCCGCAGCGGCGCGGTCAGCATCCTGCGGGCTGCGGGCCTGGATCCGTGGGTCGTCGATTTCGGTTCGCCCGACAAGATCGAGGGCGGCATGGATCGCACCTTGGCTGACCACATCGTGGCCACCAGCGACATCATCGACCACGTCCGGGCAGCCACCAATCGCGACGTCCATCTGGCCGGGTACTCGCAGGGCGGCATGTTCTGCTATCAGACCGCTGCGTTCCGGCGCTCCGCGGGAATCGCCAGCCTGATCACCTTCGGCAGCCCGGTCGACGTGCTCAACGCGCTGCCCATGGGGCTTCCGGCGAACCTCGCGGCGCCTGGCGCGCAGTTCCTGGCCGACAACGTATTCAACCGGATTGCGATCCCAGGATGGTTGGCGCGCACAGGTTTTCAGTTGCTCGACCCGGTGAAGACGGCTCGGGCGCGGATCGAGTTCGTGCGTCAGCTGCACGACCGCGAGGCGTTGTTGCCGCGCGAAGATCAGCGGCGGTTCCTCGAGAACGATGGCTGGGTCGCCTGGTCAGGTCCGGCGATCGCGGAGCTGCTGCGCCAGTTCGTCGCGCACAACCGGATGATGTCGGGCGGCTTCGTGATCGACGACCAGCTGGTGACGTTGGCCGAAATCACCTGTCCGGTACTGGCTTTCGTCGGTTCGGCGGACGATATCGGCCAGCCGGCAGCGGTCCGCGGCATTCTGCGGGCCGCGCCACGCGCGCAGGTCTACGAGGCGACCGTGCCCACTGGACATTTCGGCATGGTCGTCGGCTCGACGGCGTCCAACCAGACGTGGCCGGCAGCCGCCGAATGGGTGCGGTGGCGTGACGGCACCGGCGACATGCCGTCCCTGGTGCACCCGATGGACGACACCGACGATTCGGGGGTCAGCGTGTCCTCTCGCCTGACGCATGGACTGAGCGCAGTCGTGGACGTGGGCGCCGGAGCGAGCCGGGACATCCTGGTCGCCGCCGACTCGGTCCGTCGCACCTCGCAGGCGGTCGTGCGCGAATCAGTGCGGACGCTGCCGCGTCTGGTCCGGCTCGGGCAGATCCAGTCGGGCACGCGAATCTCGTTGGGCAAGTTGATGAACGAGAACGCTGATCGGCATGGTCGGCGCGAGCTGTTCCTCTTCGAGGATCGAGTGCTCAGCCATCGCGAGGTCAACGAACGCATCGACAACGTGGTGCGCGGCTTGATCTCGTGCGGGGTACGGCCGGGCAGCCATATCGGCGTGATCATGGAGACGCGTCCCAGCGCGCTGGTCGCGATGGCGGCCCTGTCACGGCTGGGCGCGGTCGCCGTGCTGCTCGCGCCCGACAGCGATCTACCGCACGCGCTGCGCCTCGGCGACTGCACGACGGTCATCGCTGATCCGGTGAATCTGGATCGGGCCGCCGCGTCGGCCGACCGGGTTCTGGTGCTCGGCGGCGGCGATGTCCGCACCATCGGGCAGGCCGACGGCGAACGCATCATCGACATGGAGCAGATCGACCCGGACGAGGTCGAGATCCCGAGCTGGTATCGGCCCGACCCGGGACTCGCCGGGGACCTCGCCTTCATCCTTTTCGCGCGTGCCGGGAGCACTTTGGAGAAGTGGCCGGTCACCAATCACAGGTGGGCGCTCTCAGCGTTCGGGTCTGCCTCGGCCGCCGCACTGACCAGCGACGACACCGTCTACTGCTTGACACCGCTGCATCATGCGTCAGGCCTGCTGACGACGCTCGGCGCCACGGTGGTGGGCGGCGCGCGTATCGCGTTGTCCTCTGAGGTCGAGCCCAAGCGCTTCGCCGACGAGGTCTACCGCTATGGGGTCACCGTCGTCTCGTACACCTGGACGATGCTGCAGGAAGTTGTGCGCGACAAGGACCTGGCGATCGGCGATCACAATCCGATCCGGCTGTTCATGGGATCGGGTATGCCGGTGGGGCTCTGGGACGACGTCGTCGACCGATTCCCGTCGGCGCGGGTGCTGGATTTCTTCGCCACGTCGGACGGCTCGGCCATCCTGGCGAACGTATCGGGCAACAAGATCGGTAGTGCCGGTCGCCCGCTGCCGGAGACCAACAAGGTGCGCCTGGCCGCGTACGACACGGTGGAGGACAAGTTCATCACCGATCGCCGCGGCTTTGTCGCCGAAGCCGACACCGAGTCGGTCGGCCTTCTGCTCTCCTCGGCGCGGCAGCGGCAGGAGGTCGGTGCAACGGTGCTGCGCGACGTCTTTGCCCGCGGCGACCGGTGGGTGACCACCGACCGGCTCTTCCGCTGCGACTCCGACGGCGACTATTGGCTGATGGGCACCGTGCACAACGTGGTGCGGTCCGCGGAAGGCCCGATCTATCCGAAGCCGATCCTGGATGTCCTTACCCGGATGGAACAGGTGGAGCAGGCGGTGGTGCTGGGCTTCGGCGAACCGGGAGAGCAGATCGCGGTGGCGTCCGTGTCGCCGCGGCCCGGCTCGACGGCGCCGACCGTGGCGCAGTTGCGGCTCGCGCTGGCCGGGCTGACGGCCAGCGAACGTCCGCATATCGTGCAGATCGTCGACCACATCCCGCTGACCTCCGCATATCGTGCCAGCATGACCAAGCTGCGCGAGCAGGGAATACCGTGGGGCGGGTCGCGGGTCTGGTACCGCGACGCCGATGGCAAACTTCGCAAGCTGACCCGCTCGGCCGCGCTGGCGCAGGGCTGGATCGCTACCCCGGGAGACGAGAATGGCGCTGGATAGAACCTTGTTCGATGACGAACTGCTCGGACTTCTGGCCTGCCCGAGTGACCACGGCCCGTTGACTCTCATCGACGACCGGTGGCTGTACAACCCCAGGTTGCGGCGGAAATACGCCATCGATGACGAGGGCATTCCGAACTTGCTGATCGCGGATTCGGTCGAGGTTGACGAGGGTGAACACCAGGAGCTCATGGCTCGCGCGGGTGAGGCGAAATAGCCTCTTACCGAAGCCGATTGACCGCCGCCGACCCGATATCCGCGGCGCGGTTGATACTCGGCGGTCGGCTGCGCCGTGAGACGCCCGACGGGGTGGTCGTCGCCCGCATCGTCGAGGTCGAGGCTTACGGTGCAGGCCTGGATACGCCGTTTCCGGATCCCGCGTCGCACGGCTATCGCGGTCGCACGCCGCGGAACCAGGTGATGTTCGGCGAGGCCGGCCATCTGTACGTCTACCGGTCGTACGGGATTCATATGTGCATGAACATCTCCTACGGTCCGGTGGGCCGTTGCGGCGGAGTGTTGTTGCGCGCCATGGAGATCGAGCAGGGTTACGAGGTGGTGCGTGCCCGGCGGGGGAGGCCGCTGGCTGATCACCGGCTCGCGAGCGGCCCCGGTAACGTCGGGACCGCGATGGGAATCGCACTGTCGGACAACGGTATCGACGTCTTCGCGGCCGGCGCCGTCCTGCGACTGTGGCCGCAGACGCTCGATCAGTCCCTGATCGCCGACGGCCCCCGGGTCGGGGTGGCGATGGCGGCCGAGAGGCGTTGGCGGTTGTGGGTCGCCGATTCGCCGGCAGTGTCGGCCTATCGGCGCAGCCCACGTGCCCCGGTCGACCTGGGGAATGGTGATGCGGAAAGATCGGTCGGGTGAGTGCCGACATCATCGATGACCTGACCTGGCGCGGCCTGATCGCGCAGTCGACCGACCTCGACGAGCTGCGAAAAGTGCTCGAATCGCAGGTGGTCTCGTTGTATGCGGGATTCGACCCGACGGCCTCGAGCCTGCATGCCGGACATCTGGTCCCGCTGCTTACGCTGCGCCGTTTTCAGCAGTTCGGGCATCGGCCGATCGTGCTGGCCGGCGGGGCGACCGGACTGATCGGCGATCCGCGTGACGTGGGTGAACGCGCGATGCACGAGGCAGAAACCGTGTCGCAGTGGGCTGATCGCATTCGGTCCCAACTGGAGCGCTTCGTCGACTTCGATGAGACCCCCACCGGTGCGGTCATCGCCAACAACATGGATTGGACCGGCAATCTGTCGGTCGTCGATTTCCTGCGCGACATCGGCAAGCACTTCTCGGTCAATGTGATGCTCGCCCGCGACACCATCAAGCGGCGGCTCGAGGGTGATGGCATCAGCTACACCGAATTCAGCTATCTGCTGCTGCAGTCGAACGACTTCCTGCAGCTCAACCGCATGCACGGATGCCTGCTGCAGGTCGGCGGCTCCGATCAGTGGGGCAACATCATCGGCGGCGTCGATCTAGCGCGACGCGTGGACGGCACCGCGCTGCACGCGTTGACGACACCGCTGGTCACGTCGTCGGACGGGAAGAAGTTCGGCAAGTCCACCGGCGGCGGCAGCCTGTGGCTCGATCCGGAGCTGACCAGCCCCTACGCCTGGTACCAGTACTTCGTGAACACGGCCGATGCCGATGTCGTGCGCTACCTGAAATGGTTCACCTTCCTGAGCCGCGACGAGATCGCCGAGCTGGAGAAGGCCACCGAAGAGACCCCGCATCTGCGATTGGCACAGAAGCGGCTGGCCGCCGAGATGACGACCCTGGTGCACGGGGCTGAGCACACCGCTGCCGTCGAACTCGCCAGTCAGGCACTGTTCGGACGCGGTGACCTGGACGGACTCGACGAGAGCACACTGGCGGCGGCGTTGAGCGAGACCACCGTGGCGACGTACGACGCCGGCGCCGAGCCGACCATCGTCGAGCTGCTGGTCGACGCTGGGCTGTCGGACAGCAACAAGGCCGCGCGCCGGGCAGTCGGGGAGGGCGGCGCGTACGTGAACAACGAGAAGATCGTCGACGAGAATTGGAAATGTGGCGCCGACCACTTGTTGCACGGCCGTTGGGTGGTTATTCGGCGTGGCAAGAAGTCGTTCGGCGGTGCGCGGGTCGGTTGAGAACCGCCTCTGACCAGGCGATTTGACGCAGTGTTCGTACGCGTGTAACTTTCTTTTCGCACCGCTGAGCGGGGCCAAAACAACGGACCAGAACAAGGTACGGTGGTAGAGGTCGCTCTCAGGTGCGACATAATTGATCGGAATGCGAAGAGATGATCTGAGCGCCGGTCGGTATGTGTTCTTTGAGAACTTGATAGTGTGTTGGTGGATTGTTTAGTGCCATTTTGGATGGCTGTCTGCCTGGATTCTTCTGCTTTTGTGGTGGGGGTTTTTGGTGGGTGGTTGTTCTTTTTTGGTTTTATGTTTTTGATGTTTTTTTGGATGCCATGTTTGTTTGGTGTTCGGATTAAACTTTTTGAGGCCTGGTTTTTTTGATTAGGTTTTGTTGGAGAGTTTGATCCTGGCTCAGGACGAACGCTGGCGGCGTGCTTAACACATGCAAGTCGAACGGAAAGGCCTAGCTTGCTAGGTACTCGAGTGGCGAACGGGTGAGTAACACGTGGGTGATCTGCCCTCAACTTCGGGATAAGCTTGGGAAACTGGGTCTAATACCGGATATGACCTCTCACTGCATGGTGGGTGGTGGAAAGCTTTTGCGGTTGGGGATGGGCCCGCGGCCTATCAGTTTGTTGGTGGGGTAATGGCCTACCAAGGCGACGACGGGTAGCCGGCCTGAGAGGGTGACCGGTCACACTGGGACTGAGACACGGCCCAGACTCCTACGGGAGGCAGCAGTGGGGAATATTGCACAATGGGCGCAAGCCTGATGCAGCGACGCCGCGTGAGGGATGACGGCCTTCGGGTTGTAAACCTCTTTCGCCAGGGACGAAGCGCAAGTGACGGTACCTGGAGAAGAAGCACCGGCCAACTACGTGCCAGCAGCCGCGGTAATACGTAGGGTGCGAGCGTTGTCCGGAATTACTGGGCGTAAAGAGCTCGTAGGTGGTTTGTCGCGTCGTCCGTGAAAACTTGGGGCTTAACCCCAAGCTTGCGGGCGATACGGGCAGACTTGAGTACTGCAGGGGAGACTGGAATTCCTGGTGTAGCGGTGAAATGCGCAGATATCAGGAGGAACACCGGTGGCGAAGGCGGGTCTCTGGGCAGTAACTGACGCTGAGGAGCGAAAGCGTGGGTAGCGAACAGGATTAGATACCCTGGTAGTCCACGCCGTAAACGGTG